>Ga0209092_10003230_pt1 | contig 14313 bp, 14 predicted proteins | sample FraStrMetagenome_FD_187446 | JGI IMG/M metagenome (GOLD analysis project Ga0209092, IMG submission 187446) | Marine eukaryotic phytoplankton communities from Arctic Ocean - Fram Strait ARC3M Metagenome (SPAdes) (version 2) | ecosystem: Environmental > Aquatic > Marine > Oceanic | place: Fram...
CTTGTCCGGGGCCGCGCATTTGCAAATCTTTTTCTGCTAACTTAAATCCATCGTTAGTCATGCGCATAATTTCGATACGCTGCTTACCATTTTTAGATAAAGGCTTTTGATACAATAAAACACAATGGCTTTTAATACTGCCACGCCCAACGCGTCCGCGTAATTGATGCAGTTGTGATAAGCCTAGTCGTTCAGGGTTTTCAATAATCATTAAGCTCGCATTGGGCACATTAACGCCAACTTCAACAACGGTTGTCGCCACCAACAATTGAATATCACCACTGTTAAAGTGCGACATAACGGCTTGTTTTTGCGGGCTTTTTAAGCGGCCATGCACCAAGCCAACGTTTACATCAGGAAGCAATGCAGCGAGTTCAGAAGCCGTTGTTTCCGCGGCTTGGCATTGTAAGGTTTCAGAGTCTTCAATTAATGTGCATATCCAATACACTTGCCGGCCTTGTTGGCAAGCATTGCTCACTCTTTCTATAACTTCTAAACGTTTGTCATTGCTAAGTGCAACGGTTTCTATCGGTGTTCTGCCGGGCGGTAATTCATCTATCACTGAGTAATCGAGGTCGGCATAAAATGTCATGGCTAAGGTTCTAGGAATAGGGGTCGCTGTCATGACTAATTGATGCACGCTATGAATATCGGCGCGTTTATTTTTGAGTGTGCGTCGTTGCTCAACGCCAAAGCGATGCTGCTCATCAATAATAATAAAACCAAGATCATGATAAACCACTTTATCTTGAATCAGTGCATGCGTACCAATAACCAGCTGCGTTTCTCCAGAAGCAATATCAGCAAGGCGTTGACGTTTTTCAGCAGCAGGTAATTTACTCACTAACAAATTCACCGAAATAGAGAGAGGCTTAAACCATTCTTTAAACGTTGTTAGATGCTGCTCTGCCAGAATTTCGGTTGGTGCCATTAGCACCACTTGTTGACCTTGCTGAATAAATTGTAATGCCGCTAGCGCTGCGACAATAGTTTTTCCTGATCCGACATCACCTTGTAATAAACGTAACATTGGGCTTGGGCGAGTTATGTCACTTTTTATCTCAGTTAATACGCGCTTTTGCGCCGATGTTAATTCAAAGGGAAGCAACCCAAGAAATTGTTGCTCTAGCTGCGAGTTTTCGTTAATAGCAATAGCGCTTTCTTGCAGGCTATTCTTTCTTAGTAATAAATGTGATATTCGCTGCGCCACTAATTCTTCAAAAGCGAGCCGTCGCTGTAAGGGATGCATGCCTTCAGAGAAAAGTTCAAGATCGATAGTCGGCGGCGGAAAGTGCAGTAGCTTAAGCGTGGAATATAAATCGGTGAAATTTTTATTATCAAATAGTGATAAATGTTTATCACTGAGTAAGTTAGGAATGCTGTTTTCATCTAAGGCATCAAATGCCGCTTTAATATAATTGCGCCAGCGCACTTGGCTAATGCCATCGGTGCTAGGGTAAACCGCCGTTAAGTATTCAGCAGTCGGTAATGGTTGGCCGGGAATAATTAATTGATATTCAGGGTGAATTAATTCTATACCACCGCGGACTAAGCTAACTTCGCCATAGCAGCGAATCATTTGGCCAGGCACTAAGCCTTTTTTTTGTGCAGCAGAAAAGTGAAAAAAGCGTAGCGTCATAACGCCAGTGCCATCTTGTATTTTACACAGCAAACTGCGGCGTTTTCCAAATACAATATCGCAGGCGCGTATCTCACCTTCAATCACCGCAGAGTAGCCATTGCGGATACTACCAATGGGCTGCACTTTAGTACGGTCTTGATAGCGTAGTGGCAAATGAAAGAGTAGATCCATTGCCGAGCTAATGCCGAGTGCATTAAGTTTATTGGCAATAGCTGGACCAATTCCCTTGAGTGCGGAGAGGCTAACTATTTTTGTGGGCGTTAGAACGGGCATTTTATTATCTAAATTAATTAAGCGCTTGAAGCATTTGCGCGGTCGAAGTTGTATGAGTCGATTGTATCATTTTACCGCCTTTGTTCTCTGTCTTTAGCTTTAAAAAGCGCTTTAAGCAGCCAAGTCAATAAAGTGAAAGTGTTATGATGTCCTTCAACTCAGTCTGCGTCATTTGTATGTCGGTATGTTAAATTACACCATTGATAACACTGCTTACTTGCCTATATTTAAGCACAAATTGAATTGGCTTATAATGACTTATTTCTTAACAGTTTCTTATAAGCAGTATTCAGCCTGTGCGTGTTATTGATAGTGATAGTGAGCCATAAAATAGTGACAAGGATATGAGCAGTAAAAAAATTCTTATGATCGGCTGTGGTGATTTAGGTATTGCGACAGCTAAGCGACTGCAGGCCAGCGGCTATGAAGTTGTAGGTGCGCGACGTTCTATTAATAAGCTACCAGCTGATTTACCTGGTATAGCAATTGATATTACTCGACCAGAAACACTAACGGCTTTGGCGCAACATACTTGGTTTGCCGTGATTGTCACATTAACGGCCGATAGCTTTAACCATGAGGCCTATCAAGCCACTTATGTCGATGGCTTGAATAATGTACTAAAGAGTTTAGAGAGTTGTGCAGACTCATCTCAAATCGCACCGCTCGTTATATTTTCTTCTTCTACCAGTATCTACCATCAAAATAATGGTGCAGTAGTTGATGAGAGCAGCGAAACGCTTCCGACTAGTTTTTCCGGCAAGGCCATGCTCGCGGCTGAGCAGCAGTTATCGAGCTATTCTGGTGTGAGTTGTGCGTTACGTTTTGGTGGTATTTATGGTCGAGGGCTGGGCCGTTTGGCACAAAGGCTGACCGAAGGCTTTATTTGTCCGTCTGAACCCGTGCTTTATAGTAATCGGATTCATTTTGAGGATTGCTGTCGCGCCATCGTTCATCTGGTAGATTTATATAAGCAGCAAGAGGTGTTTGCGCCTTGTTACTTAGCGGTGGACAGTAAGCCAAGCTTGCTACGAGAAGTGATGGAGTGGTTGGCGGTTAAGCAGGGTTTAAACGTTGATGAGCTAGAGGGCAGTGAGGCACCCGTTCGTGGGGGCAACAAACAATGTAATAATGCTGAGCTCCTAAAAACGGGCTTTGTTTTACAATACCCCGATTATCGAGCAGGATTTGCGCCCCTTTTCGATAAATAATAAATAGATAAAGAGCTAAAAATGAATGGCCGTATAATATTTAGCCATTAGATTTGTAAACAGTGTCTTGAGAGTATTTATGTCGAAAGGAATTTCCCAAAGGTTTGCCGCTCTTTTGTTTTTTGGCGATCTAGCACTAATGACTATTTTGGCGTTAAAGCCAATGCAGGCTATGGGGGATATTACTCATGTCGATAAAGCGCTGCATTTTTCAGCTTATTTAGTATTGGCCGGATTGGCGTTTCTGTTTGCTCAGCGTTATAAGCCCTTTCTTGGTTGGTGCCTTGCGTTAGCGGTTTATGGTGCCGTTATCGAGTGCATACAATCTTTTATGCCGGGCAGATTCATGTCTTTCGCTGACTTTATAGCCAACATTAGTGGTATTGCAGTGACTATTCTTCTGGTTAAAATCTATCTAAGAAAAAAAACGCAGAGTTCTCCCTTCGAGGCCCTATAGGCTAGGCTGCATCGCTATCGATTTGTTGGTCGCGGGGTGGCAGTGTTTTCTATACAATTGCGGTTTAATGGCAGCATAAGAATTAATGAAATTGATTAACCCAATAATTGATGTCTTAAACACCACGGTAGACAAATAAGCTATGACCTCTGCGTCTAACTCTGTTGGCATTGTTGCACCCAAAACGGCTCATTTTGAGCAGCCGTTCAAAGTGTCTTGTGGCCGCGAATTGCCTAGCCTCGATATTGTTTATGAGACCTACGGCGAATTGAATGCCGAGCACTCAAATGCTGTATTAGTGTGCCATGCGCTATCGGGTGATCACCATGCCGCGGGCTATCATAGCGTAGAAGATAAAAAGCCGGGCTGGTGGGATAATTATATTGGCCCCGGCAAAGCCATCGATACCAATCATTTTTATGTCGTGAGTCTTAACAATATCGGTGGTTGCGCGGGTAGCACAGGTCCGTCATCAATTAACCCTGAAACAAACGAGCCATGGGGGCCCGATTTTCCAACGCTTCGTGTGCGTGACTGGGTAGAAACACAAAGAATGTTAGCCGACTCTTTAGCAATAGAGCAGTGGGCAGCAGTTATTGGCGGCAGCCTAGGTGGCATGCAAGCTATGCGTTGGGCGCTAGAGTACCCCGATCGTTTGCGTCACTGTGTGGTGATTGCATCCGCATTAAAGTTAACGGCGCAAAATATCGCTTTTAATAAAACCTCTCGAACAGCAATTAGCTCTGATCCCGATTTTCATGATGGGCGTTACTATCAACACAATACATTGCCCAAGCGGGGTTTAGCGATTGCTCGCATGATAGGCCATATCACTTATTTATCTGATGGTGTTATGGGTGAGAAATTTGGTCGTGATTTACGATCAGGTACTTTCGAGCAAGGGGTTGAGTCAGAGTTAGAGTTTCAAGTTGAGAGCTATTTGCGTTATCAAGGCGATATTTTTTCTGAAAGTTTTGATGCCAATACTTATATGCTTATGACTAAGGCGTTAGATTATTTTGATTTAGCGAGAGAATATGGCGATGATGCTGTTAAAGCCTTTACTGCTGCCAAGTGCCGATTTTTAGTCATCTCGTTTACCAGTGACTGGCGATTTTCACCTGAGCGCTCGCGTGAAATTGTGAAAGCATTAATCGGTGCAGAGAAATCAGTGAGCTATGCCGAAGTTGATGCAGCATTGGGTCATGATTCATTTCTATTACCTGTAGAGCGATACAATAATTTATTTACTGCCTATATGCAGAAAGTAGCGCAAGAGCATCTAATGTTAATGCAGCTAGATAAAATTGAAGAGAAAGAGCCGCCACAAGCCGTGTCGCAAGGAGATAACCATGCGACATGATTTAGTAACATTAAACCAGTGGATCGATACAGGTTCACGCGTGCTCGATTTAGGTTGTGGCGAAGGTGTATTGTTAGAGCATCTTGTTGATAATAAATCAGTGCGTGGTTTGGGTGTAGAGATTGATGCAGATAATATTACGCGCTGTATTGCTAAAGGCTTAAACGTTATTGAGCAAGATATTGATAATGGCTTAAATAATTTTGCTGATAACAGTTTTGATACCGTTCTTTTGACGCAGACTTTACAGGCCGTTCGTAGGCCTGATTATGTCTTACAAGAAATGCTACGTGTAGGCAAAGAATGCATTATTACTTTTCCTAACTTTGGTCATTGGCAAGTACGCTTGTATTTGATGTTGCGTGGAAAAATGCCTGTCAGTAAAATGATGCCTTATCATTGGTATGACACACCCAACATTCATTTTTGTACGGTTAAAGATTTTGAACTGTTATGTAAAGAACAAAATATTAAAGTTTTGCATAGAACAGTACAGGCTGTGCAGGGCGCGGATGAAAAAATACAGAAGCCACATTGGTATAACAAACTTTGGCCCAACTTTTTAGGAGCACATGCAATTTATCATGTCACACGTTAATAACAAAAAACAATCATACTTTTCCGTTACTGCTGCTTTTTTTATGGCAGTGGTTTTTTGTTCTGCGGCAGTAGCGCAAGACAGCACCTCTGTACGAAAAGGTAATTACGAAGTTTATTACAGTGTTTTTAATAGCAGTTTTTTACAGCCAGAAACAGCGGTTGCTGTGGGTGTAAAGCGCGCTAAAAATGTTGCACTAATTAATATAGCGATTATTGAGCACTTACCTGACGGGGCAACACAGGCAAGTAAGGCTGGCATGATAAAAGGAACGGCCTTTAATTTAGTGCATAAAAACACATTAGATTTCCAAGAAATTATAGAGCCTGGTGCTGTTTATTATTTAGCGAAATTTAAAATTAGTAATGATAATGAAAAAATTGTTATTAAAGCAGCGGTTAAGCCAGAAAATAGTAAGCAGATAATAGATGTTGAGTTTGAACATCATTTTTATTTAAACTAGTCCATTTTAAACTCTTATTGAACAGCATAAATTTATGATACACCCAGAATTTGTTATCGCTAGCGGCAACGCGGGCAAGCTAAAAGAATTTCAGCAATTGTTTTCTGCAACAGATATTAGTATTTGTCCGCAAAGCCAATACGATGTGCCCGAGGCTATTGAAGATGGGCTTAGCTTTATTGAAAACGCGATTATAAAAGCGCGCAATGCAGCTCATCATACTGGTCTTCCTGCAATAGCAGATGATTCTGGTTTAGAAGTTGATGCGCTTAATGGCGCGCCAGGTATTTATTCAGCGCGCTTCAATGAAGATGATAATGGCGTAAGAACTAGCGACGAATCTAATAATGAAAAACTTTTATCATTATTAGAAGGTAAGCCAGAGTCTGAACGTAGTGCTAGCTTTGTGTGTGCATTGGCATTTATGCGTCATGAAAAAGATCCATCGCCTGTTGTTTGTGTCGCAAGATGGGACGGTATTATTTTAGCGATACCACAAGGCTCAAACGGCTTTGGATATGATCCTTTGTTTTATCTTCCAGAATATGGCTGCGCAAGTGCTGAGCTTGATCGTGACGTAAAAAATCGTATCAGTCATCGTGGCCAAGCCCTAAAGCTATTATTGGCGCAATTAAATAGCTTAGGTTTAATTAGTTGATTAGCGCGCCGCCACTGGGTTTATATATTCATATTCCTTGGTGTGTTAAAAAATGCCCCTACTGCGATTTCAATTCACACGAGCACCATTCAAAACAGCTTCCCGAAAAAGAGTATCTCAAAGGTTTAATCAATGATCTTGATGATGAGTTGAAGTTCGTTGATGGGCAAAGAGAAATCCATTCTGTTTTTATTGGCGGTGGCACCCCCAGCCTTTTATCGGGCGATTTTTATATTCAATTATTTGCAGCGTTAAACCAGCGGCTTAACTTTTCTGCTAATGCAGAAATTACTATAGAAGCAAACCCTGGTGCGGTTGATGAGGCAAACTTCAAAGGCTTTATTGATGCGGGTATTAATCGTATCTCATTAGGCGCGCAGAGTTTTTCGGATGCGGCGCTAAATCGCTTAGGCCGTATTCATGATAATCGCAGTATTTATCATGCCTTTGAGACTGCTCGCAAATGTGGTTTCGATAATATTAATATTGATCTTATGCATGGTCTACCTGAGCAGTCTTTAGCAGAAGGCTTGGATGATTTGAAAGCGGCATTTGATTTGTCGCCAGAGCATATTTCTTGGTATCAGTTAACGATAGAAAAAAATACGGTTTTTTATAATAGGCCACCAACATTACCTGTTGAAAATATATTAGATAATTTATTTATAACTGGCTTAGAGGCTCTGGCTGATGCGGGTTATCAGCAATATGAAGTGTCAGCGTTTGCGCGAAATGAAAAACAGAGTCAGCATAATAAAAATTATTGGCGCTTTGGTGATTACATAGGTATTGGTGCGGGGGCGCATGGAAAAATTACAGACAGTAATGGCTCAGTGAATCGCCGATGGAAAACACGCTCACCCAGCGACTATCTTGATGTAGAAAATAAGCTTAATGCAGAAAGCAAGTTAGCCGGTTCTACATTGATTACAAAAGAAGATTTACCGCTAGAGTTTATGATGAATGCCTTGCGATTGAATCAAGGTTTTACGTCGCAGTTATTTGAACAGCGAACGGGACTTGATTTTTCACAAGTAAAAAATACAATTGCTCAGTTGCAGGCGCAGGATTTAATGGAAACAAGCGGTAAGTTTTACCACACAACCCAGAAAGGACGTTTGTTTTTAAATAATGTTATTGCTAGATTTTCTGAATAACACAATCTAATCAATCAGTGCTTTTAAAATATCCCTTCTTGAAACAATACCGACTAATACGCCAGCTTCAACGACAGGCATCATACGGCGGCAGTTTTTAAGAAACATCTCAGAGACAGAGCTGAGCTCTTCATCGGGTGAAACCGTTTCAGTTGCCGCAGTCATCTGGTCTTTGACTAGCGCAACGCCTTCATTAAAGTAGCCTTCGAGTAATGTGGTACGCATACAATCCGCTTCAGAAAGCAGACCAACGAGTTCCTGCTGTACATTGACAACGGGCGCAGCGGATTGATGATACTCAAGAAGCGTGCGAACAGCGGTTGCTAGAGATTGCTCAGGACTGACAGTTGTATAGTGCTTAGCCATAAAATCACGAACGCGTTTTGTCTTCATTAGGCTTTTCCTTTTGTTAGCAATTTACGATGATCATTGCGTTATCAGTCACTTATTTGGCTATTCGAGATTGCCAGTTTTTTTATTATTAAGCTTCTACTACAAATAGTCTATTAAATAAAATTTATTGATTCACTCTAACAATTTAGCTAAGTGGCTTATTGGGGAGTGCACGAAAGACCATATCCCAAACACCATGACCTAATTTTTGGCCTCGGCGTTCAAATTTTGTTTCTGGCCGGCCATAGTCATCTGGAGCTACAAATAAATTATCGCCTGCAACATTTTCAAATAATGATTGCTGAGACATTAACTTTACTACGTAGTCTGCATAAGGCTGCCAATCGGTCGCAAAGTGGAATAAACCGCCTTCATGCAAGCGTGAATGAATTAATTCTAAAAAAGAGTGTTGTACGAGTCGGCGTTTATGATGTTTAGTCTTATGCCATGGATCAGGAAAATACAGATTCAGTCGCGATAAGCTATGCTCTGCTGTGCACTGCTTTAATACTTTAACGGCGTCATCATTAAACACGCGTATATTCTTTATTGCTTTATTTTCAACTAATGAGAGTAAGCGGCCTATGCCTGGTGAATGCACTTCGACACCAATAAAGTTTTGTTCAGGATCATTCTCAGCCATGGTTGCTAGCGAGTCACCCATGCCAAAACCAATTTCCATGATTAATGGGTGTTCATTACCAAAGGCTTTGGCATAGTCGAGGGTGTGCTCACTCAGCTCGAGTCCCCATTGTTCTAAATGTGAATCTAAGCCTGTGCGTTGTGCCTCAGTCATTCTTCCGCTTCGTATTACAAAACTGCGAATAGGGAATTTAGTTTTATCTTCTTTATCTAGCTCGTTCATAGTCTTGGTTCAGTTAATCATCATTAAATTTTAAAGCTACTAATAAGTAGCAATAGCCAGCCGACAATAAAGCTCATGCCGCCAAAAGGCGTAATTAATCCTACCGGCATAAAACCAAGATGGCGAATGTCAGTGCTAGCTAACAGATACAGTGAGCCGCTAAACAGAATTATACCTACTATAAAGGCAATGCCGCTGGCGATTAACGCTCGGCTATCGGGCAGTTGGTAAGCTAATAATCCCACAGCAAGTAAGGCTAGAGTATGCCAAAAGTGGTACTGCACGCCGGTTTCATAAACGCTTAGTAGCTCTGGTGTTAGGCGAGCTTTAAGTGCATGAGCGCCAAAGGCGCCAATCATAACAGCGAGTGCGCCGTTCAATGCTGCTAGCTGAATAAATAATTTAGCCATAGATGGCGATGTCTCTCTTTATTGGGTTACCGTTTATTCGGTGAATCTGATATCTATGACATGAGACATATCATGAATAGTACAGGTATAAAAAAACCGCCACAATGGTGACGGTTTTTAAGAGTTTTGGCTAGTGTTCTTCGCTTTATACGAAAGGGTTAAGCGGCCATAGCGGCTTTCAGTTTTTTCATCGCATTTTTTTCTAATTGACGAATACGTTCAGCTGATACTTCATATTTAGCAGCCAATTCATGCAATGTGGCTTTGTTTTCTTCATTTAACCAGCGTGCCTGAAGGATATCGAGGCTACGCTCATCAAGTACACTCATTGCCGATTTTAAGCTGCTGGCTTGTTGTCCAGCCCACTGTTTTTCTTCAACGGCTAATGAAGGGTCTGTGCTGTGGTCTTCTAAATAATAGGCCGGCGCATTGCTGGCCTTTTCATCGTCCGCATCGGCGGGTGCATCAAAGCCTAGGTCATAGGAAGAGAGGCGGCCTTCCATTTGCTGTACGTCTTTAACGTTAACGCCAAGATCATTAGCAATGGCATGCGCTTCATCATTACTTAACCAAGACAGACGTTTTTTAGCGCCTCGTAGGTTAAAAAATAATTTGCGTTGTGCCTTAGTGGTCGCAATTTTAACGATGCGCCAGTTACGTAAAATATATTCGTGAATTTCAGCTTTAATCCAATGCACAGCAAAAGAAACAAGGCGAACGCCTTTATCGGGATCAAAGCGTTTTACCGCTTTCATTAGGCCGACATTGCCTTCTTGAATTAAATCGGCAAGACCAAGGCCATAACCATTGTAAGATTTAGCGATATGCACGACAAAGCGCAAATGCGCCATAACCAATTCTCGTGCGGCATTTAGATCATCATCAAACGCTAAACGTCTACCGAGTTCCTGTTCGCGCTCAAGCGTGAGTATGTCAAAACCGCTAACGGTTTGCATATACGCGTTGACGTTGCCGCCGGGCGTGAGAACTGGAATGGTTTGAAGTTGCGTATTCATAGTGATGTCTGTGTGCGCGCCTTTTGTTTGTTAAATAAGAATTTCATGAATATCTATTAGTTAGATATCAATTAAAACTCCATAAAATTAGAAATTAAGCCTAAAAATTCTATGCCGCTTATTGATATGGTGACGGTTTTGAACTTTTAAAGTGGTTAATTAAAAACCAGTAAAAATAATTTCTATTATTAAGCTCTTACTAATAAGCCCTTACAATAAGTTCTTACAATAAATACCTACTTCGCTTTGATCATAACTCATTTCAAAACGGCCAACAATTTTAGCACTGTTGATCTTAGAGTGCTAATACAACAAAAGTTCATGCAAAGTACTGATACATATAGGTATTGTAAGATATTAGGTAGGTATACGACGGTTTTAAGTCATTGGAGCAGTTTTGTTGTTAAAAATTGTGAGCGAGTACAAATTATGGCCGTAGAGCGCACATTTTTAAGTTATTAACGTGGCTCTAGGGCCCGAATATGCTGGCTTGCGGCTAGCCATGCACCTAGCCAGCCAAGCATCGCGCCCATTAGCACGAGTGTAATGCTGTTAGTAAATCCGAGACCGGCTAAAGAAATATCTCCACCATAGACAAGGGATAGCGAATCTATGGCGTTAGTGAGTGCATACTTACATATATTGATAAGCGCGAGAGCCATCAGGGCTCCGCCGATACCAAACCATAAGCCCATATACAAAAAGGGTCGCCTCACAAAGGCATTGGTGGCGCCAATAAGCTTAGTGACAATAATCTCTTCCCGACGGCTATCGATGGCGAGTTTGATGGTGTTACCAACGACTAATACGACACCAATAGCCAAAAGGGCAGTGAGTACCGCGGCTACTTGCTGGGCAAGACCAATAATGGCATGTAGTTTTTGTAGCCACTCTAAGTCAATTTTGGCAATGGCAACATCTTGTAATGCGGCAGCTCTATTTCTTAGGTCATTTGCATCATCTAATGTAAGTGATTGCTCACTCATGATGGCAATTACAACGCCGGGTAATGGGTTTTGTGGAAGGCTGTCGATAATCTCTGCAAAGCCTTCCATTGCCTTAAAGCTATCTTTTGCTTCTTGCGGTGATACATAGCGAGTACTGGTTACGCTATCCCAGCTAGCGATTTGAGTGGCCAGCTTACGGCCTTGCGTATCGCTAATACCGTTTTGAAGATAAAGACTCATCTGCACGTGGTCATTTGCTTGGCCAGTCAGTTGCGCGACATTAGTAATGGCAATATTCAAAGCTGCAGGAAGTGTAATAGCAATGGCTAATACCAGCATAGTCAGCACGCTCGATATGGGCGTGGTGATTAATCGCTGAATACTTTGCGACGCCACAAGGCGATGATGGCTACGCCACGATTGGATTCGACTCGCTAATGATTGGTGTGAGCTATTGATGCCCTGTCCAGAGTCAGATCGATTTTCACCTGTGCGTCGATTGGTTTTGGTTGATTTAAACATGGCTTAGTTATCGCCCATGTCAGTATCGGTAGCCGGTGTCAGTTTAGACGCTCCGTTACCGATTAAAGAACCGTCTCTTAAAATCAGAGAGCGGTGATGCATTCTGGCAATCAGAGCTAAATCATGAGTGGCGACTAATACCGTTACGCCAACTTGGTTAAATTCTTTAAATAACTGCATGATTTCAGCACTAAGGGCTGGGTCTAAATTACCTGTGGGTTCATCGGCAAGAAGAAACGGAGGTTTATTGACCACGGCGCGAGCAATGCCAATACGCTGCTGCTCACCACCCGATAACATTTGCGGGTTCATTTTTTCTTTATGAAGCAGCTTAACTTTATCGAGCGCGCCACGAACACGGCGACCAATATCTCTGGGATGATAGCCCGCAACAATTAAAGGCAGGGCCACATTGTCGTAAACCGAGCGATCAAATAACAATTGGTGGTTTTGGTGGACAACACCCATTTTGCGACGCAGCAATGGTACATGCCGTTTAGAGAGTTTGGCAAGATTTTGATTATCGATCCAAACTTCGCCAGAAGTCGCGCGCTCCATTAACATAATTAATTTGAGTAAGGTGCTTTTACCAGCGCCAGAATGGCCGGTTAAAAAGGCCATTTCGCCCGAGCCCAGCTCAAAGCTGATATCAGACAAGGCTTCTTGACCTGAGTCGTAGCGTTTAGTGACCCCCTCAAAGCGAATCATTACTTATCCGCTCCACTAAAAATGGCGTCTACAAATTCATTAGCATCAAAAGGGCGTAAATCATCGACTTGTTCGCCGACACCAATAAAGCGAATCGGTAATTGCAGTTTTTCACTTATAGCAAAAAGGACGCCGCCTTTAGCTGTGCCATCTAATTTAGTGACGGCTAAACCGGTAACGCCAATAATGGATTTGAATTTTTCAGCTTGTGCTACAGCGTTTTGACCAGTGGTGGCATCTAGCACCAACAGAATTTCCTGCGGGGCGCCGGCATCAATTTTGCCCATAACGCGCACTACTTTTTTCAACTCTTCCATTAAGTTGTCTTTATTGTGTAAGCGGCCAGCGGTATCGGCAATAAGGACATCGGCCCCTTTAGATTTAGCCGATTGCAAGGCATCAAAGATAACTGAGGCACTGTCTGCGCCAGTATGTTGTGCGACAACAGGTACATTATTGCGCTCACCCCAAACCTGCAATTGTTCAACGGCAGCGGCACGATAGGTATCACCTGCGGCTAACATAACGGATAGGCCTTGCTGCTGAAAGCGTTTGGCTAGCTTGCCTATAGTGGTTGTTTTGCCAGCGCCATTAACGCCTACCACTAAAATAACATAGGGTGATTGGGTGCGGTCTATCGCGAAGGGTTGGTCGCTAGGACTTAATGTGGCTGCTAACTCAGCTTTGAGTTGTTCGTAGAGCGCCTCTGAATTTAATAGCGCTTCACGTTCAATACTGTCGGCGAGCTTTGCCATAATGCGAGTGGTTGTATCGATGCCGACATCAGAGACCAGTAATTGCGTTTCAATCTCTTCGAGTAAATCATCATCAATTTCTTTTTTGCCCAGCAATATGCGACCTAGGCCATCACCCAGTGAGCTGCTGGTTTTACTTAGCTTGCCGGATAAGCGTTGGAAGAAGCCTTTGGGCTTTACTTCGTTGCTAGCTTCAGTTTCAGAGATGCTTTGCTCATCGCTGCCAGTGATATCAGTATTAACAGTATCCGAAACTGTAGTGGCATTAACAGCTACCTCAGAAGAGGTATCTTGTTCGGGTGTATTCTTATTCCCGCGTTTAAGAAAGCGCAGCATAAATAGTCTCGTCAGTAGGGTGTAGATTGTGTGTAAGTATTATGAAGATTGGGTCGTAAAGCACCTATGTCGTTCTTCTAGCACTCTCGCGTATAATCAGCCTTCGTAGTAATAGATATCCTATCACTTATCTTTTATATCGATAGCTGTATCTCAAACATTTTATGATGTAATTTAAACGATATGAAACGCAAAACGCCTAAAAAATCTACACTCTCATCAATTCGCATTATTGCGGGTCAATGGCGTGGTCGAAAATTACCCGTCGTTGAGATTGATGGCTTAAGGCCGACCGGTGATCGCATTAGGGAAACATTATTTAATTGGCTCGATGCTGAGATTGATGGCGCGCGGTGTTTGGATTTATTTGCCGGTAGTGGCGTGTTGGGCTTTGAGGCTTTATCACGCGGTGCTGGTCAGGTTATTGCCCTCGATTCCAGCCGTGTAGCTGTGAGTGCCTTAGTTGAAGCGGCTAGGCTGCTGGACACCTCAAAATTACAGGCCAAGCAAATGGATGCCATACAATGGCTAAAGTCTAA
>Ga0209092_10003232_pt1 | contig 14307 bp, 10 predicted proteins | sample FraStrMetagenome_FD_187446 | JGI IMG/M metagenome (GOLD analysis project Ga0209092, IMG submission 187446) | Marine eukaryotic phytoplankton communities from Arctic Ocean - Fram Strait ARC3M Metagenome (SPAdes) (version 2) | ecosystem: Environmental > Aquatic > Marine > Oceanic | place: Fram...
GTCTGCCATCATGGTAGACCTCATCCTCGAATGGTAGTCCGGCATACCTCAACGGTATACCTCTACCATACCACTTTGGTAGACATCTGCCACGTCTACCCGGAACCCTACACCTAGGGCTCGGGGGCCTAGCACTACAGCACTACATTTCGTTTTCGTTTTCGTGTACAGATTGGACCGGCCTGAATCACGAGTCAAGGACCCTTGATTACGAGTACACTCACAAATTTGCATCCATTTTCAAGAATTGCCACACGCTGAAGAGAATCACAACACAGAAATTATTTGAGGATATTCGGGCACGATTGATAGAAAGAGGACGTTTCACTTTTGATAGCTTGATGGCAGGACAATATACGCAGGAGAAGTAGGAAATAAGAGGAGACATGACTTAACAGGAAAATGGGCAAAAATAAGCAACGACGTAGGCTTCGATATTCCAAAAAGGCAGCAGTTGAGAAGGACAAGACCTTTTATCAGCAACAGCCCGAGGAGGAACAACGTCAAGGTCTTTCCATACATCAAGCTGATCGTTGGATCGACAATCGTAACAATATTTATCAAAAGGTAGTGCTTGAATGTGGAAGTACAGTCATGTTTCGGCCGGAAGTTTTGGAGTTATGTCCGATGTTCTTGAGAGATCTAAGCGACGATGTAAATGGTGCCTTGGCGGCCTTGCCGTGCTCAGTGCATAACTTAGTTCGTCGTACCGTACTTTGGATTAATGCCTCATATTCCTACGGTCCCACTTCGCATCCTTCGAAAGTAATCCATTCAACCGTCCACCATGATGCGGCGTGGTTGCATGAAAATTTTGACGACCCTCGCAAGGTCCATGGCATTGAGGTTTACAGTTGCGTTGAGTATCAGCGATCAAGATTGCACTGGAATGGATGTGGTTTATTATTGCATGAATTTTGTCATTTAATTCATCAATTTGTAGTTTATGATGGGTTGAATAATCAAGGTATGAACTCCAACTCTATCTTTTCGTGTGTAGACGCACACCATAATCCTTTTCTTTACTTTGCAATAGATATAATGAGGCTATACAAAATATTAAAATGCAGTAAAAAATATGAGCGAGTTCCACGAAGAGATTGGGGTGGTAGAACAGTCGAGCATGATTTTGCTTATGCTTTGGTAAATTACAAAGAATTTTTTGCGGAAATGAGTGTTTCCTTTCTTGCCTCTAAATGTGAAAGCTTCACGAGAAACGTATCATCGCCAAAATTTTTGGTGCACTCTCCGCGATTATGCTCTCCGTCAGTATACCTTTCTGTTATAAAACGTCATGGAATTGGGGCATCTGTACACTTGCGACCATTGGATGAGGACGATAATCTATCAAGCTCGGAAGGGTCCATAAACAGAACTTCTGGCCTCAATATGCGCAGCAAATCGGTGGTGCATCGACTATTTCCTTGTCTGGAAAGAAAACGTATGAACTCTCTTTTACATGCGAACCAGTCGTTTTGCAATAAATTCTTCCCCTTTACACGACAACAACTAAAATCTTATGACTACAATTTGTTCCTAGGTATGGAAACACTTTGGCTTGAAATAGAAAGGTGGAACGGCAGCATTTGAATAAGTGCATTAGATTAAATACTTGTTTAGTATGAGGAGCTTCATATCTTCATATGAGAGCTTCGAGAAGGTCCTCGCTTTATAAAAAGCTAATATTGTTAAAATAATTTTTCCTCATAGTTAATGAAATTAGATGCCAAGCTCGTCGTCAATGAGCTTGGTCATGACTAAGATGTCCTTCTTGTCTAGCATGAATATGCTTGAGTTACTACTTTGTTCACCCCCGCTGAACATAGACGTCCCGCTAAACATCTTACTTCCGATGCCAGCAACAACATATCTGTCGATTATACTTTTTAACCTTTCCAGGCTGAGGAACGGATAGCGCTTGCTTCGTAGTCCCTGATTTTCTGGTTGAAGTAAAAGTGGAAGATCAGGATCAATCATTGCACTACTAAGACGATCTATTTCGTCAAAGCTCTGATGAAGATTTTGGACATCAAGTGTGCTTGCGAAATTTTTTAAAGCCCGTACGTCAATTGCCATATTCTTTAAACCATAAGCATCGATTTTTTGTATTGGCGATAGGCCAGGATATTGTAAATCTTGCTCGTCTCCCTGCGCAACTGCCCTCGAGTATTCATTGACATCTCCACTCAAGAGGTAAACTAAACGATTTCCTATGTGGCCACAACATGAGAGAAGAATACCTTCCCTTGAGCTTGCATCCAAATGATCCAACGTAGAAAACATGTTCTTCATAAAGCTGATCAAAGTTTGCACATGTCCACTCTCTTCGCCAGTCACTTTTGGACGCACCCAATCAACATTATCCATGGAGAAGTTGATCAGCTCATTGATCTTGTTACGAGAAATTTCGTATACAGCTGAATAACAACTTGAGTATTCTCCCTTACATTTGTCTTCTGCTCGTACTAGAGATGCATCTGCATATCGGAACACATCTTCTACATTTCCAGCTCTTACAAGGCCAATATGGCACATACCTTTTACCACTACTGCATAAAGGTGCGGCAGAGATTGCAACAACGCGTTCATATTTGCTGTCATTTGAATCGCAGTAACTACTTCATCCGCTGTTCGTACCGACACGTCATCATCCTCAACACGCTCGGATAATGCCACCGCACTATGTCCAATACAATCTTCTAAATTATCCAACACATATCCAGCACTTCCAGCGTGCTGCTTAAACTTAGTGTTGAATTTCTGCCCAAGCTCCTCAAAATTTAAAATAAAACTAGAAAATACAATGCTTCGAGCATGGATGTTGCGAAGAATGATAGGTACGCAAGTAGAGAAAGTGTGCAGTTGTTGATGTGTGGATGTTTTGAGCTTTTGCTTCGACATATTCGTAGTTGTCGGATCAAGTCGAGATAAGGTAGCTTCAGCGCTTGGCTTAACAATGAGTTGTGATAGTCCAAAAGGCAAATCCAACGTGTATACTTCACGTGCAATTTCCTCTGCACTCTTCTTTGAATCTTGTCGTGCTGTTAAAGACGTTAATAACCCGGACCTTCTCAAAACGGGCATGGGCATGTAACGATCTTCCAAGGCTGCTCGCATAGTTGCAGCTTTTTGCTCAGTTTTCGATACTTTTAATGCACTTAGGACCAAATCGTTATCAACAACTAAGAGTTCTTTGTCAAAACGTCTTGTCTGACTACTTGGATAAACCATCCGGAGAGCTAATCTCATCACGTTCAGCAAGGACGCTGCTCGGTTCAATTCAGCTAAAGTTGCTGCAGCTGCGCGCGAGCGAACGAGCAATCCAAGTTCAGCAATGAGCCCGCGTTCATATTGACTGGCTGAAGTTGATTGTGCGATTGTACCTTCAACATTTGCTACACCCTGTGAACCGGAGTTCCCGTTCATATTGTGATGTATCTTTTTTGCTACAGTATCTACTTCAATCGAATCAAAGATACCTAGTTCAAGCGCCGCCTCAACTGCACTGAATCCAACAACTGACGCACACAAGTGTGGCAAAATTTTCGCATGAAAAAAACGATCAGTACCAACGCTTACGTCATCTCCCGTCAAACTACTTAGTGAACTACGCATGTGCGTTTCAGTTTTAGCACTACCTTGAATCCTCATATCCCCGAAACGATTCATTTCGTATTGTTCGCGAAAATCATCAGCCTTACCAAGCAACGTAAAGGTTGCTTTGGCACGATGGACAGGATAGGCATTCTCAGAAAGACCTATGAGTATATTCTCGTCTTTCGTATTGTCTTCCAACAGCAGGCTAGGTATTAAGGTGTTGATCCACTGAGTGCTGCCACTACGACCGGACTTCACGCCTAATCGAAAGCGATTTTGGGCTGCTGATGATGATACTGAACTTTTCAATCCCTTTCCGCCACTACCCTCTAAATGATGTGGTTTGTCCGCATCCCAACAACGATACCAACTAAAGCAAATAGCGATCATTTCCGCTTTCCGAGCAATACCTTTTTCTTTGGGTAAACTTGATATTTGCTTCAAATCCTTCTGTATGTATTTGTCGGTAAAGAGGGTTTCTAGAATGCGCGTGGCCTTGGCGACGCGTCCATCCCCACGACTAATTAAGTGACGAGCATGTAAAGCGCGCCACTCATAACGCTCTTCCGCACTTATTTTCTCGCTCGCACCAATACTTACAGAATGCGCACATTTGCGTAAGGCAGCAGCACCTGCAGATGCACCGGTTCCCCCACGAATGTGAACAAACCATTTTGAAAGACCTTTACGAGCTCCTGCCAACACTTCTCCTTCAATTTTTGGAAGAAGCTCATTAGCACGTTTTCCAAATGGAGTACCCGCCAAAGTCAAAGCTTGCGGAATCCTCTCATTTCCTTCCTCACGTTGTTGATTATTGTTATTGCTAAAGAAAACTCTAACGAGAAAAGGTGACAGTGGTTCCCTGAGCATCCGTCGAGCCTTATCCACTTCGTCCAACGCCGCTCTAGGACGAGATTTGCTCGCATATTTCCGGCCTTGTTCTAATGCAAAAGCTACCTGATAACAATCAGAAATAATGATTTTCATAGCACGTGCCTTTCTATACGCATCACGACGTATCTCCAATTTCGACGCCACGTACAGCATTTTACCACCTGTCCCCATATCCGAAGCAAGCTCTGCTCCTGCACTTTCAATCTTTTCCTTCAACTCAATACAGCTACTCGTATGCGTTTGAGATTTGTCATTAACATCGTTTTCGTCATTAATGGGCGCGGCTACATTATTCTCTCCTGGCTGACCAAGACTCACAAGCCTTGCTACACTCCTCAAAAAGTTATCACTATGATCATTGCATATCCTCGTAATCAACGTATTGGCTTCTTTAGACTTGATTTGCAACTGCTGATGCAACTCTCTATCCAACCCTCGTTCCAACGCTGTCGCTACCGTCGCAGCTAAAGTTTGCTGGTTATATCGTTCAGCCTCTTCTCGTTGGACCTCTGCCATGACCATCGGCGTCGCACTCACAAGTTCTGCAGCACGATTATCACTTGGATGACTCGATCCGTTGCTATTTAACAATGCCTCTTCACGAGCTGTAACACCTGACTCCGGCACACGACCATTGACATCAATCCACGAAGAATCTCGTTGACTATGTTGCTGCTGCCATACCTGTGCCGTGTAAGAGATGGTCGGTTCTGGAATGGAACGATAGATATCTTCGATTAGCAGTGACACCTCTGCACTGCGTTTCTTTAAGGTGCTGATGGACGGTGCTGCCTTGCTGGGCGATGAAGAAGCGGTAGGAGGTAATTTTACTGGCGTTGATGTGGTTGTTGTTGGTTGGGTGATCATGATGGTGTGTATTTGTTTGTGTGAAGTGGAAGGATGAGGATGAGGTTCGATATATTCAAGCAAAAAAAAACTTCACCCTGTGTCCAATGTCAAAAATGTTGGACAAAAACAAAAAATAATTGCGCAGTTCGCAGTTCCAGCAAAAAATCCGAACAATCTTTTCTGTGAAGAGTTTGAGCTTGGAACCTTGATAGCTTGATTGAGAGGTCCAATGCTTTGTGCTGTCATCATCATCATTGATCTCCATTTTTACTAACGTCGATGCAAATCGGCTAAAATAGTTATTGTACATGTCCTCTCGTCCTCGTCCTCGTCCTCGTCCTCGTCTTCATGTGCATATGTGCATGATTTCGTTCGGGTTTCCTCTTCTTTTTACTTTTTACACACGCTACACGCTACGCGCGGCTGCATGTAGTAGTTTTTGCATACAGTCCCGTTATAAAACCACACGTTATTTCGCACAATATAAACGTAACAATTAATTTCTTCTCTTCCATCCTCTAGTCACCCCCAATGGTGAAAAAATAGGTATGACTCTGAACGAAACAGAACGATCGTCTTCGGAGGTAGTAGGGACAAAGGTTCTACGAAAATGCCTCACCGCTTTGGTCGTTTCGGCTGCCGTCGTTCAAGTATGTGCGTATGCAAGTAGCATTTTAATAGAAGGAAGGCAACAGCACGAGGAAGTTATTCCTCAAGATGAAGACGAGGCGATTGGAAGTGTTATTTACGGTATTGCAAGGAGGGTTCTTGTGAATATAAAAGAATCCAATTCGGACTATGATGAAATTCACAGACCTCTTCATCCTATCGAAACGCGTGACTTGTATGGATTTTTCTTCGCAACTTTGGGTCTAATGGTTGCGGCAGGTGGGGGAATCGGGGGAGGTGGTATGCTTGTACCGATATATATCCTCGTGCTAGGATTTAGTACCAAGTATGCTATTCCTCTTAGTAATGTGACAGTTTTCGGTGGTGCGATGGCAAATACAATTTTAAATTGGAACAAGCGCCACCCATTGGCAGACCGTCCGTTGATCGATTGGGATCTTATTCTTGTTATGGAGCCGCTTACCATATCGGGTGCACTGATGGGTGCTTTTATTAATAAACTTCTATCCGAGAAGTATCTTATCATATGCCTTGTGCTGCTTCTTAGTTTCACTGGTTTTAACACGCTCAAAAAAGCGAGAAAGATGTACAAGAAGGAAAGTATTTTGATTAAGGAGCTTGAAGCAAATTCTAACGAGAAAGAATCCGAATTGACGAAATTGGCTCGTAAGGAGGAGCATGGCAATGATGAAGAAAGTGAGGGATCCCTGCTAGATAATATGGAGTCGTCAGAATATGGCCCTATGGATGAGGTTATTGACGACGATTTGCAGAAGATTCTCGACGAAGAAAGAAGCATGCCGTTTTCCAAAATCAAGGCGCTTGTTTTGATGTTCATTGTTGTTCTCTTTATAAACCTAATGAAGGGTGGAGGCTCTCTTCCATCTCCACTTGGGATTACATGTGGTTCTACCTCGTTTTGGCTATCGAATATTATCATCCTTGTCTGGATTGGACTTGTTTCAGTATTTGCAAGAAATGTGCTGGTAACACAATATCATAAAAAGCAAGAAGTCAATTTCAAATACGTTGAAGGAGACATTAAGTGGGACGAGCGTGCTACTGTTGTATATCCATTTGTGTGTATGTTCGCGGGATTTTTCGCAGGAATGTTCGGTATCGGCGGAGGCATTGTAAAGGGTCCACTCATGCTTGAAATGGGTGTCCACCCTGCTGTGTCTTCTGCTTGCTCGGCGTGCATGATATTGTTCACAAGCTTTACAGCAACAACATCTTTTATAGTTTTCGGTCTTTTAGTCAAAGAATATGCATACATTTGTTTTTCGATTGGTTTTCTGGCTACGATTGTTGGACAATTGGGCCTTAACCACGTCATGAAGCTCCTAGGAAATCGAAGTTCTTTTATCGCGTTTTCCATCGGGGCGGTTGTACTCTTGTCAGCATTTCTCATGACAATTCAATATATTGTGAGTGTAGCTGAAGGTCACGAATCTCAACCAGGAGGTATTTGTGGCGGAAGTGGTGCCTCTGCTCATTAAACTGCAACAAATAATCAGCATAAACAATCTTAAAAGATATTTTTGAAATCATGTTCATAGTGAAAGAGCGATAGCGAGTAGAAGGTCACAAACGATTTCATTTAGCGACTACCTAGGATGGCGACAATGAAAGGTCTGACGCATATGGCACAGATAGTGTTTGATTTTCACAAACAATATATCCTCATTTAGCGTTTAACTGGGATGGCAACAAGGATAGGTTTGTTGCATATCGCACACATAGCATTAGATTTTCACCAAAAATATATCCAGCACAGCAAGGAACCTTACAGCGGGTCGAAATGTATTACGAATAAACATGATCGATCGCAGGTAGAGTGAAACATGTTCCTTACTGTTTCGTGTCACATAACGATTACTTTAATCCTCATTAACACATCATCATTCACTAGCTACCAAAGGTTTCTGAGGGCATTCCACGATTCGATATCCGAGCAGCGCGCATGGCTTCTAACTCTTCCGCTCGAGTTGACCGCGAATTCTTCGCCTGAATAACAGTATATCCGTCAAAGGTAGTTTCATCAGGGATCACAGCATTAGGGTTTTCCTGAGTATTTTCGGATATTGAAGATGAATCGTTTCCCACTGCTTCCTTCTTTTTGTTCTCGGCTTGCCTTTGCTCAAAAAACTGACCAGGAGAAGTTCCTTGTGGGACTAATTCACGTTCACCAGTGTCAGGATTATTCCAAAATATCTCAAAACCTAAATCTGTATCAGCCGAAGATTCACCGACTATTGGCAAATTCATCTCTTTCTCAGACTTTGATCTTCTAATTGACTCGTACAACTTGTCCAAATCACGTATCGATTCGTTTTCCTCTCCCTCCTTCTCAAATGGAGTCAAAACATTAAAAGCCTCAGACTTCCTATCTCTATTCGAAATTCGCGAAGCTCTCATCGCTTCTAACTCCTCTGCTCTTGTCCCACGAGAATTTTTTGCTTGAATTTCAGTGTAACCATCTAACATCGTCTCGTCTGGATCAAGTGTTTTGACCGATGAACCATTATTTTTACTGACCGTACTATGAAAATCCCCGGGTGAAGTTCCAGGAGGCACAAGTATGCTTTCTCCACTCTCCGGATCCACCCAATGGATATCAAAACCGATATCTACATTTTTATCATCTTCTTCATGAACTGAAAAATCATGCACCACCGTAGCCTCCTTATTAGATTTGATCACAGCATAAGTATCGCTTAAATTCGCATTACATAAAGCTTCATCCCCGTTCTCTGAAATTCCTATAGTAATGGCATTTGTCTTCTCATGCGAATCTATCTGTGTTGTATCGGCTAACAACGCAGAATCATTTTGTTCCGTCTTCAACAAATCAGGGAATGTCGTCTCATATGATACATATTGGCTAGATACCTTTAAAGATTCTTTTGAACGATCGTCCTTTTTTAATATAAATGATGTTGCATCAGATAAGCCTTTCAAAGCAGCTTGCTCGAAAATCGAGTCTTCATCGGCGTCACCCCAAAGAAGATTGCGATCAGTTTGTCTTTCGTTTTTCGCAGCACGAGCTCCTTTTGCAAACATCATATTGAAATATAAGTTGACGTTGAAAACATAAGTATCAAAAATACTAACCTTCATAGAATCCCAGCTCAACACCCGGTGGCACTCCCCCTTTTCCACGATACTGGATAGTATGCATTTGACTCTTGTATCGGATGTCAGCCTCAAGTTGACGTGACTTTTCTTTATTGTAAAAACGATCCCAATTAAATGCCTCTAGTAAGGATTCGTCAGATTTTGACAATGATTTAGAATTCGTTACAAGATCACACATAAGTTGTGCCGTCTTTGGGGCAAGTAAAACACCGTTTCGCCAATAGCCTCCAGCGACAAATAGTTGTTCATGTTTAGTTGTTCCTAAAATTGGTGCCTTATCCGGTGTCGTGGGTCGTAAACCGCACCATACCTCACCAATTTTCCCTCTCGCTATGCTTGGTAAAAGCTCGCATGCATTTTCAATAATATGCGTGAGACCAGCTGGAGTAATATCAGAATCAAACGTGTTAGGTTCAACAGTTGCGCCGACAATTATCCGACCATCAGACTTCGGTACAATATAAGTATCTTGAGCAAATAATACTCTACGATGTATGAAAAGAATGCGCAATTTAATGTCTTTAAGCGTATCATAAAATATATTCTGATACACGACGACATTTCGAGACTTACCGTTCAAGACTCTCTCCTTCTTCCAATGTTACACTCAGACTTTGTCCTTTATGTGGGACAATTGGAATAGGCAAAATGTGCTTCATCCAAGCCCCATTTGCGGCAATGACCTATGATGCAAAGCATGACTTAAATATGAGATCATTTGGTCTCAATAAAATTAAGCCCAATTCCCTTCAACAAAGAAGTGACAAAAGATTGTTCGAAACATATTACCTTTTTAGGTTCATAGGTTATACCACTTTCAACCAAGACTTTAATATTTTTCTTATCCGACTGATCAATACCTTTAACCCTATAATCGTCTCCGAAACAGAGTTCTACACCACTGTTGGCGCATGCAGCGCGCAAACTGCAAGTGAGCCTTCTCGCATCAACACTTGCATCGGTGGGAAACCACCACCCACCAACAATTTCCGGATTCAAGCTATTTTCCATTTCCATTATTTGAGAATGGTCTAACCAAATCGCTTCCCCTCCCTCCACCGGCGGCGCCCATGTCGCAACGCCATCTCCTGCAAAAGCGGGGGCCAAGAACCCACCATTGCATCGATACCCCACATCGTGCTCGCTACCGTTCCATAAATATTTCTTCCCCAACGTACTTGATTGCGCCAATTGTTCAACTTTTTCGACCCAAGATCCATACATTGCCCTACTATCGAGACATAAATCCAGGAGAGGTCCAGATGGAAGTCTTTCGCTCATGGGCGCCAACATACCTGCAGCTGCCATACTGGCAATATTTGTTTTGCCAAATTCCACCTCCGACTGTTCTATAGCAGGAACAGTACTATCCAGTACAGTAACTTGGACATCATTGGTAGAAGTCGCAAGTTCGAGTGCAATGCTCAAACCGGCAAGGGATCCTCCGATGATCACAATATCTTTCTTGGCTTGAAACGAGTGACGGATATCACTTATGCCAATAAAACATTTCTGTTTAGAAACCACACCGACGTTCAGCGGGATAAATGCCCCGACGTTAAGGACGATTGAGAACAAGGCAAAGAGCCAGAAAGATAATTGCAGCAACGGTCCCATACGTGACATGATATAATAGTTTGTAGAGTGACAAGGGATGATGGATGCGACTGCGATTGTGAGGCGCCCAAATCTATGAGCTGTTTCACGTCGCAAAAGTTCGCATAATGACTTTAGCTTTTCTGCCTTTGTTCGCAGTTCGAAGGGGAGAAAATTCTATGTTGTGTGCAATAAGCGTCTCTTGGTGACTACTGTACCCGAAGATCAAACGAAATTGATCGTCGTCAAAGAGATGCAACTACCAAGTCATTACATAACAAACAGTGAATACCAGCATGACAAAAATACGTGTAGTAAAAAGGCGTTGGTAAATTTTTTTGAGTGTTCCTACCTGTAGCTGTACGGATATTTCGTATGGAAGCCTAATTTCAAAAGGGAATATTGTGATCAACTTTATTTTTTCATTAGGAATATGTCTTACAGTAGTTAGGTATTACACTAACTTTATTTGATCCATCGCCCATGGCCATCGCTGACCCCCAGTATCCATACCTCCACGAGGTTACTAGAAAGGTTACTAAATTTAAAATTTGACACACACACACGAATCTAAAACTTCAGATATTTTCCTCGTCTGTGGGTACCAATTCCACCCGACCGTCGACCGACGACAGCAGAATCAAAATTGCCAGAATGCTTCATTGATTATTTGAGATTCTGGATGCAAATGTTGACGTTACTGTACCAAAATACGAGCCGGACACCTTGGTTTCTAAATTGTAATTCTGTACCAATGCATATTAATTTCTCAATCACAAATAGACGATTTCTCCATGACTTTGAAAATTTCGAAAGTAGCTATATTTCTCATTGAAAACAAGACGATATCCCAATGATAAGAGATTAAAAAACACGTTATCAAATAGACGTTTCCTCGTTCGATAATAGACGATTTCTCCATGAACATGATCCCTTTCCGGAGAAACATTACTCACTCTCTCTAATAACCCTTTTCTGCCGACGCAAAGTGGATTTTTTGGCGATTTTATTCAAAAAACAACATGAGCATTTCTACACCCTGCCTCTTAACACAACAACGAAACACTCCTCTAAATAAAAATACTCACTATAACTAAATCAAACACTCCTAAATCAGGTGTGAGAACGGGAGAATTCTAGAATGCGACAGTGGTAAAATGTAAGCGAAATTCTGAAATGACATCCAAATCGAGCGATTTCTCCCCGGCCTCTTCCTATGCATCTATATCTGACGATGCAGAACTCATGACGACGTTGATGATCCTGATTTGGCAAGAGAGAGATGTGACGTTATGCAGAAGGTAATCGTGATATTTCGCTACTATAATGGGATTTATCTACAACACTCTGACTTGAAATTACTAACTTTAGAGAATTGTTATGCATGAGGAATCTCGTTGTCACAATTTGAACGATCGCCTGAAATCACTCACTTAGAAGCATCAAGCAGATTCAACTGAGGCAAATCGATTACGATTTCTAGTTAGCAACCGTCTTCGCGGAGGAAATAAAGAGAGATATGGTGCAAAGCACAATCTTACTACGAATTGCCCCTATAAGATAATCATTTTTGTCGTCGCTCCTAGTTAGATTAGTTTACTTGTTGCCTAGCCTCCTCGACAATACTGTTAACTTCTTGTCAGAGCTAATGTATTGCATATTGACTGTTGCTTCCGTTTCATCGGCTTTTCAATTTATTCTGGTGGGAAAGAAGTTGGCAAATTAGCAATAACAAAATAGCGTTCATTGCATATCGACTATTATTTCCTGTGCATCGTCTGCATCTAGTGTGTCGTACGTCAGTTCTATTATGCATCCGAGTGTTTATGAACCTGACTCCTCGAACTCCTACTCTGAGAACCTGTTGGAATTAATTTTAGACGAGGAAGAAGAATTGAGGAGAAAAAAGGAAAAACAAGTTGCATGAGGCATTAGTCCATGCCACACTTACTCTTTGTGTAGGACTTGAAGAAGCCAATGATCTCTTCTATCGTGATAACCATATTTCGCTTCTAAATAGAGAAGGACCTAATGCAATGTACAGGATGAATTATTCATTGGACATGAAACTTTGCAAAATGATCGACAAATTAGTTAGGAAGAATTTAGAAATGGCTTAAAGGAGAACTGGAAAAAGTGTTAGAGATATTACTACACCTATTGCTTTTCATTGTTGTATCCATTTCACATATATGCCCACTGATGTATTAATGCTATCAATGAATGTGATGAGTTGGCCTACAAATTTCCTATTCGTCAGAAGTTTCCATCACGCATAAGAACAATCTGGTACAGAAGCACTATTCAGCAACGTAAAATTGTCGTCGCTACGTGAGTATTTTCTGGCATAATTTCTCAGCACATTACTTTCTGGATTCTTACAAGAACATAACATATTGCCACAAATTGGCATCAAATTAGCTATCGATGGTTGATTTGAATCTTCAAAGATCTGGCGATTAACCTAATTCATGCACAACATGTGAAAAAATGAAAAGGGAATAGACATGATATTGAAAACTAGACTTAAATCAGCTTACCTCGTCGCGACGATCAACTACTTCTCTCTCTGTATCTCCATCTCTTGTGTTGTGATTCACTTGAGATCCTTGTCAAAAGTTCTGTTGGGTCGGTGTGAGTGGTGTTTCGGGCATTTGAAATGATGTGTTGGAAATCCGCATCTAGAATATACTCTACAAGAAAATTACGGTGTTATAGTCGAACTCTATAGAGAAGATTACGGATTTGGTCTTCGTATATTAATATCTTAATCTATTAACATCGAAACAGAATTGTTTCTTTTTTAATAAGTACTTGCGTTGAACTAGAGAAGACCTATGCGTCTTCTGCAAGATCCACTTCAACTCTGTTGTTTTGGTTCCTTACTGAAGATGCATAAGTCTTCTTTAGTTCAACTAATTTAGTGACAGCTGTGTCTAATTCAACACGCTCCTCAGGTGGCACATATCCCTCGAAGACAGAACTGATGTGACTCCATCCCATAATTACGTTGCGAAATAGATGGAATAGTGCTCCTTGTAGGGGGTTTGACATGTAGTCAGCAATCATTTGCTTTGTTGGACATTATTGTACTTGAATATTTCCGTTTTTGATTCGATCCACTTCAACTCTGTTGTTTTGGTTCCTCACTGAAGACGCATAAGTCTTCTTTAGTTCAACTAATTTAGACTTTGTGACAGCTGTGTCTAATTCAACATGATGTGTAGTATATGAATGATCCACTTGGTATTGAGTGATCTATGCTTTTCCAACGAGGAATTTGCTGATTTAGCGTTGTACCATTGGGAAATCGTCTTGTTTTCATTGAGATATTTTTTGAGAAAATTCACAAAATGGTTTTTTTTTGTAAATTTCACTAAATGGTTGATTTTTTTTGGACATTTTTATTCTGAGTCTACTTATTGATTTTGCAATAAGTAATTTTCCATGTTCACTATCCTCATCTCACTTTTTTCTGTCTATAATTGACAAAATTACAAATCTACAAGAGCATGAATGATTGACTATACTTATTGCAGAGACGTGTTAGTCGTGTCATTGTTAAACACTCAAAAATCAATGCGGAAAACAGAAGAAACCTGC
>Ga0209092_10003233_pt1 | contig 14306 bp, 5 predicted proteins | sample FraStrMetagenome_FD_187446 | JGI IMG/M metagenome (GOLD analysis project Ga0209092, IMG submission 187446) | Marine eukaryotic phytoplankton communities from Arctic Ocean - Fram Strait ARC3M Metagenome (SPAdes) (version 2) | ecosystem: Environmental > Aquatic > Marine > Oceanic | place: Fram...
TTGCATCTAACGTAAAAATTCGTTTTAAACTCGCATCTGGGAATAGGAATTTTACATACGTAGCTAAAGATCTCATGAAATCATAGGCCTTTGATGCTTTATCAGGCCTATATGTAGCTGTGAAGAGTGTATCAGAATTCCACTTTTCATCCATAGAAGCAAAAATACGGTAGTTATCTCGATTGTCACGTATGTTGACTACAATATCACGTACAGTCATCGTGGAGTTTCCTATCTTTTTGTCAAGATTGACGATCTGTGTACAGTCACACATGGCTATTTGTTGCATCATAGCCTTGTGCTTGGTGACCATGTATCTGTATTTCTGCTTTGCGGTAGGTTTCATATATTGATGAAATTCATCAATAACTTAGACAATTTAGTATTATATTTTATTACGCGGCGCTGCCAAGCTCCTATGTACGAGACTTGCGCTACCGCGACTCACCCTAGGGATGAGATTTATTAAAGTTTTACTAATATAGGAAGGTACGTAGGTACCACCTGTAACAAAAAAATTTCAAAAAAAAATATAAAAAAAAGGCCCTCCAAAATGTTGTTGTCTACTGCAGATTCCCGTAGTAACACCACAATCATTGGGCTGACGTCACGACCGAAAGTATGTAACTATTCGGATTGAGGCAATAATTTCTTCTTGTTGTGAAAAAATAATGCAAAGCGGAATTTTTATTAATTTCCCATATTTGAGGAGGCAACCCTCCGAAAATAACCAGTAATCGGACGGGTCCCCCCTCTGCGTATCTGTTGAGTACGCTTCATTCGAATGGTCCTAGCGCGCTCTTCTGCTAACAAATGTAGCCATCTCGCCAACGTAATGGATGAAGCTCGAATGATATTAGAGGCAATGTTTAGGTGCAAGCTTTTTTCCGTAGGAGAAAGATCTTTTCTTTGACATCGAAGATACTTTCTGATTGATTCCCTCAATTCTGCATCGTTGAGTGAGCTGGCGTTTTCTGGATTTTTTGAGTGAACAATTGAGCACCGCTTAGTCCAAACATAAGTAGAGAAATCCCATATTGCTTGTATAATTTGAGATGACCAGCTTACATTAAACATTGGTTCTTTTTTCCCTTTTTCTGTATACAGGGATTGAACCATTGACCACTTATACGATATGTAGCCAATATGAAATGCCTGCAGGCCCAACTTCTGTTGATTTAAGAAAACTCTCCTTAGGGTGTCATACTTTTTTGGATTCCCAAATTGGAGGACTGGACACACAGGATTTCGATTGTGATGAAAGGCTAGCAGAAATTCTGTGAAAGCTGTGATAATGGGCTTGACAGTATGAAGTTTTCGGAGTTTTAATTGAAACCTATGAATGGCTTCTCGAAATGCAGAAGTAGATGATCTGTGAGTGCACTGAAACACATGGGAGACTGTTTCTCTTTTATTTTTGCATCTTGGGCAGATGCCTGATACCCCTGTTTTTCTATTCTCTAGTGCTGCCATTGTGGGCCACAAATTATGGAGAATTTTGGCCACATTTATCCTTCCTAGAGTATCCTGTTTTTTGAAGGCTAATTGCAACGCCTGCCAATCGATGATATGTTGGAAATCATGGTTTATGTTTCTGTGTTTCGATAATCTCTCCTCCATTGACAGTCCATGACGCTCCATATAGATGTGGTTTTTAATATCACCGGCTATCACTTTGTTGTGAATAAGGAGAGCTATGTTTTGATGTGGCAGAAAGGGAGTTTTCGATGTCGTAGGAACAAGGTCTCTTGGAGGATGTTGCATGAACTTAGTAACTAAGTTATGCATATCGATGTTCCGCTGGACCTGTTGCAGAGCCTGGCTATAGACAAAATTAGGGTCTTCATCGGCGTGTCCAGGCACGTGTTGAAACGAAAACTCCACAGGTGAGGTGAGTATCATATGCTCTATTTCCATTTTGACATCTATATCTCTGCGGCTTAATGTCGTGAACGTACTCATATCAGTTTTTCTTCTCCTGAGCGCTTCCATATTGTCGCAGTAAATGGTCACAGACCCGCTGTTGAGATTATACGTTCTGCACAGAGCATGGATGAGTGTACAGAGTGCCAAGACTGTGAAACTTTCTCCTCGATTGCTTGTTTGATCTTCAACAACACAGTCAACCGGTGCAACCCCACTCATGCTATACTTAGCAGGTTTAGATTCAAGGATGTATGCATGACCTATTTTTTCAAGTGCAACTGAAGCATCGCCAACTCCAATCAGTGAACCATTTTGAAGAGCAAGAGCTAGTTGACGAAGATGGAGTTTGGATTTTATCTGTCCTATATTGCGAACAATGGATGGACCATAGGAGCTCACAATTTGAGTAAATTTTTCCATTTCTGCTAGAGATGTTGAATCTACGAGGATATTAAGCCTATATGGTGATGTGAGAGGTGGAGGGGGAACTTTGCAATCTATTTTTTTAAAGTGTCGCAGTCTTAGTTTGCCACTGTGTGCGTCTAGGTCCACAGTGACTGCATAATAATCACTGTGTTCTTCCTGCAAAATTGATGCTGATTTGAAACTTCCTACTTTAGCATAAGCTAATTCTTTCCATAAAGATGGGCTAAGACAATATGTAGTTCTTTCTCTTTTAGAATAAGCATATATGGTGTGCATATCTTTCGTCATTCTGTATCGAAAGGATTTACTATGAAGAAGTGGACCTAGCTGAGATGCTGGTGGATAATCCGCTGCAAATCTTTTTATTGCATAATTCCAATGTTTTTTATATGATTTTGGCAATTGGATGGATGGAAATTTATCGTCATGATGTGATATATCTTTGAAATGCAGAATGTGATACTTCATTCGTCTCCCATTCGTCTCATAGAGATCACCTAAATAGTAAACTTTAAGATATAATCTACACATATTGATGATTGATTTTTTTGCATCTGAGAGATCCCATGATAAGACTACTTCCATAATATTTATATCCCTTTCATACGTTGGTGGTGGTGTCCAATCATTACTAAATCTAAATGTTCCGGATATCGCATCTAGAAATCTCCATACTTCTTTTATCCAGCAAGGCGATACAAGAAAGTGAAACTTAGAAAACGGAAGGGACAGAATAGATAGACTGATGCCTACCTCCTGTTGTACTGTAGCTATAGCTATTGTTACTATTTTTCCTGTTGTGTCCATTTTACGGATGTGCCCTAGCATCATTTGTATTTTGTTGTATCCCTGAATGGTGTACAAATTCGGGATGGCAAATCCGCCATACATAGATGGACCATGGACTACATCACGGTTCACTGTCCGTATTACTCCCATTTTGTTTAGCAACGTAGACATAGATGGAATAAGAAGCGAGTCACATTGTTTTTCAGACAAAGTACCTACGCCCAGCGGATATTGTAAGGCAGGTATCAATCCAAGTTTGAAGCTGTTTTGAACATCAAACCGGTTGAGATAACCATTTGACACGCGTTGTCCCCACTGGCATGATATTTTGTGAAGGACTTCGAATTGGACTTTGGTATTTCCGTCTGGAGCCGTATATGCCCCTAACATCTTTCTGGCTTCATTGGGATTGAGCAATTTTATAGTATCCTTTGTACCTGTGAATGCTTGGTCAAGTTGTAGATCGTCATACACGTCTGCTGTTCTTGTCATGTACCTAATTCCATTTTTCCATTCAAATTCCAGAAGAAAGGCTCTACATTTATCTAAAGCTAGTTTACCACCACTTGTAAAGAGCAATCTAGAATAGTACTGTATGTTCACTTGAATTTGTTCATATATGGTGCTCAGGATCGGTATATGTGATGCAGGTGACGGTTGAAAAGTGTGAAGTCCGTCCGAAGTAAGGCCTCCATTTACGTCATCAACAAATGCGTCAAAGCTTCTGTCGGAGCAGAACTTGCCATTTGGATGAACCAATTTCATTCCTGGTGTATTAGCACTCATGACCGTACTGATGAGGTCGCTGATGGCTCCCCAATTTGGAGGAGACCATCCCGTTCCTTGCCCTGTACCAAATAGATATGATTGTAATGTGGAACCATACTTGTGTTTTGAAATACCTTTTGATGTTTTTATAAAGTAGGTAGCTTCTTCTAGCCATCTACACATAAACCTGGTAAGCTTCTTAGGGAGACCCAAACGGATAAGAGCATAGGAGAGCACCACTGGAATCATTCGATCATAGCAGGCTTTCGCATCATTGTCCACAATTGCGGCAGGTTCTGCATAGTATCTCACTATATCTAGTGTAAGGACTTTATTTAGCGTAGCGGATTGGCCCTGTATGCCTTTCCTAGATCCATATTGGTTCTCATGCCAAGCCTTATTACTTTCATTATGCCTCATAAACTGCCTCCCCCAAATATAACGTAGAATAAAATTCATGTCTGATTCTAGGAGGTGAATGGTTCTAAATTTATGTATAGTCGGGCTTCCCTTAACTTTCTCCATGAGAATTGATACAACTTTCCTCCATCGTTTTAGTGTGTACGTATTTTGGACTGCAATTCGAACCAGTCCTGCTAACACTTTGCATATGTCTTTATCCTCTGCTCCCGCTTTCCAGTGGCCGAGATGAAGACCGGATGGAGAGGAAGAAGTAGACTCCTTTGCTTTGCTGTAGAAGTTTCTAAAAGTAGATTCGCTAATTTCGTAATCTTTAGCATTCATCTCTGGTTGTACATTTGACGTCATGTGCCGTAAGAAATCTTTGGATTCGTCAGGTAAATCAGACTCTTTGAATATATCGCCTGTCATAACTTCGTCCATTTCTTCGTTCGATTTTTGTAACGGATCTAATTTTTCATGCCAAGTCACTGAAGATAATGGAGTCTCTTTCGCTTGCCCGTAGTGACAGTATTGCCACTCTATTAACCGCTTTTCTATTTCGTCTGGGTCATTAATATATATGAACGTCGGTTTGCTACTAGGAGAAGAGAGATAGTCCCAAATAGCTTCGGTAGACTTATTTTCAAATCCTTTTGGAATGCCTAATCTTTCCACATTATGATTTGAACTTTGTTTAGTCACATATCTTATCTTAGCCCACGATCTCTTTTGGGATTCTCTCATTTTCATATTCTTTATGATGGTAGCCTTCTTTTTATTTTGAATTTCGATGGCCTTTTCGTGCAGATAATCTAAATGATCAATTCTCACAACATCTTCTTCCTCATGCAAAAATTTGAGTTCCAATCTTTCTTGAGAAATCCTTTCCTGTAGTTTGATGAGGGATGTTAAATTCGTGTTTTCCAATCCGTATGATCTCAATTCTCTGACAAGATGTGAAAAATCTAGACCAGCTTTCCAGAATTTTTGAATAGACACTAAATGTCGAATTTTGTGGACTTGAATTTGCATCTTCGATGCATTTTTAAATCTTGATGGATCTGGACACAGCCTTTTTTCAGCTCTCAATCGAATTTGTGTCATTTGACTGTCTAACAACTCAATTTCTATTTCTGCTGATTCGTCGAAAGATTTGATTTTAATGTAATCCTGTAGATTTAAAAAACGTTGCAAAATATTATGGTGATGCATCTGATCTTTAATATAGCAAATGTACTTTTCCACATTTGGTGAATCATACATTTTCAATTTTCGAAGATTTGGAGACACAATTGGTAATTCCTTATAGTTGAAAAGGTCTTGATGAAAGTCTACAAAAAATGGAATGTGATCCGAAGTATGAAATCCAATTTCTGATGGTAATATGCCTGTTTTCAAGACATATTTAAGCAATGGCTGATAGACAAAAACATGGAAGACACTCCTATTATTATGCCTAGAGGACGGTATGAATCCCACCAATTCTTTGTACACCTGAACTATGTTACATGATGTCATTAGGTTGCGTAGTCCATGTTCTGAATTTTCATTGAAATCTTCATTAAAATCCCCGACCAAGATTGGATGGATGTTTTTTTCCAGATCTTTTTGTATTTCATCTATAAGGTGTAAAATACATAGAGCTCGAGGATCACACGGAACATGTTGGTCTCGTAGGCTTCTCCATTGTTGCATCCATACCGTATTAATGCCAGACGTTGTAGTGGATCCAGGATTAGGTCTATATATGTTGTAAATAGCTACATCTCGATTCCCTTTCGCTTGATAGACTATTTTAACAAAACGTCCATATGGATCCCGGAACGTCGTTTTGATCCTGGAGGGCATGGAATTAGCACATACTGTAAGTACACCTCCAGGTTGATATGTCGTCCGTTGAAGGTTTTTCCACACGCAATTTGCTACTACAGTTTTCGTTGGTGCTGGATTCCAGATCGCACGATTCATAAGATCTGCTTCATAGCCGTTATCACGTACTTTCCAGTCGGTATTCGTTTCGCAAAGACATATGACGTCAGGGGAATAACCTTGTAGGGATTCCATGCTAGGTATGTAGAAGTCGGAGTGCTTTGTGCTGGAATGAAACGCCCCTCTGCAATTTTGTGCTATAATTCTAATCGAGTGTTTCTTTTTATTCACGGGAGTATCCAGCTTACCTGACACCACTGGAGTGACGATCGGGTGTTGCTCTGCATCCTGGGATACGCTTAGATGCATTGTTGTATGTGCTGAGTCTCTTGTGGGTGGCGTATTGGGTGCGAGCGGAGACTCATCTTGCGAATGTGGTGCTTGCTGGGGTGGAGAAGTACTTGGCTGTTTCGATCCACTATGCGTTATGGTGGAACTCGAATCACTAGCCTGAGTGATAAACCGATCATCTAGTATATGATCTACCAAAGTTTTTGCAGGTTCTGTATTTGTGTCTCGGGCAGTGCATTCCTCATCTTCTACATGAACAAAGGAGTCATGAGAGGGATTTTCGCAATTTATTTCTGAAGGAATGGAAAGGCTAGTGGGCACACGTGAATGAGACGTGGAGCATGATGCTTCTTCAGTGCAAGATGTATATGTGGGAGTGTTTGGTGGGTCAGTGAAATTCAAAGTGGGGGTTGCTTGGCACTTGAAGGAAGACACTCTGGATAACGTAGGAGAAGTGTGAATTTTTTCCGAAACAGAACAAGTGGTAGACATAGATGCAATAGATTGATGTAAGGGTGTGGTATGCGTAGTTAGATTGCTGTGAGTACTAGATAGAGTAAGTTCTTCTATTGTAGCATCAATAAATTTTCTTCTTTGCTCATATTCAGACCTCAACGTTTTGACGGTGCTTGTATTGGAAGAGATTTCCATAAGAAGCTGTTGAACTCTGGACAATTCTTGGTGTGGTATTGCGGTTGGTAGCTCAGAGGGAATGTTTAACGTCGGGCTGGATGAAGAGGGGATGTCAATTGAAGCAACATTTTCTTGTACTGGAAGAGATACCGTTCGTTCTAGCTTGGACGATGCTTTTTCATGTTGATGAGAAGAGTCTGCATGAGGACCCAGAAGCGAGCGTGATTCCTCGATGGAAGGTTCCCTATCACTTCTTAGATCATTAAGGACTGGTAGGAGTAACACCGGAGATTGGGTCGATAGTGGCAATGGTGATTGAGACGCAACTGGTGCAGCTGTTTGGGATAACGCTTTTGTTCTTGCTCTAGTAATTCTGTGAGACATTGGATCAAATTGACGATGATGTAAGGAAGGAGGAGTAAATAATGATGCTGATGAATTAGTAGAAGAATCTTCTGAGAATGGACTGGTCACACTGGTGATATTCCTATTCGATACAGAATCTACCTCATCTCTTCTAAGAATCGCATCATGCGGATTAGAAATGGATGAATCTGTGGAAGAGTGTGACCAGAATGAGAGTGGAGATAATGATGATTTTGGTGATACAGTTGATGAATCATGGTGGCTACTATTCGGTGTGCTGGGCAACGATGATGGCAAAGAGGGTAGCGAGGAGTGCCTGATACCTAAATTAGACTTAGTAATCCTAGCACTTAGTCTAAACATAGCTTGAGATCGATTGTATTTCATTTGACGGAGAGCTGGATTTGCTCCTATATTTTTGTTTGCTATTGCTTTGAAATAGGTACCTAATTTGGTTTGGATTGGCACCGATTTAGATGTGTTTAGAAGTTGAACATCGTAGGTAGGTTGGTTGTGCTGTTGCAAAGTTTCTTTAATATGTTTGGACACAGTTGGAAGACATGTTGTTGACATTTCCGGGGGATTTATACTAGGTTTAGATACAGTATAATTATTAATTGATACCTCTACTTTAGCATTACTAATACTAGAACTAGATGAGCTTGAGTCCGAGGAAAAAAAAGAAGCCAACTGTTTTTTACAGTGCTTTTGGCTTGGTGGCGCACTATTTGATGGGTTCATGATTGACTCTCCCCAACACCATCAGGGGCTTTGGTGAACGCTGGGAGCAAATACTTCTTATTAAACTCCATTATTTCATTTACATTGGATTGTGTCTTGGAAAGTGTACTGTCAATTTTCGCTATGGTGGTTTGTTGTGCCGCTTGTGCTTCTAATAGAGTTTTTATAGAGGTGGAATGCGACGACAGTGCCTTCCCCATCGTAGAGATGTCATTTCCCATGGATTGAATATCTTGTCCATAATTTTCTACCGTATTAGAAATATTATCAATCTTGTGATCCTGGTCCTTGTAGGATTGTTCCAGATTACGCATTCTTGCAATGCTCTCAGATACCGTCGCATTCAGTGTATCATTCACATGGATATTCGAATCAAAACCCTGTGGGAGCCTGCTATTTTTCATGGGAGTAACAAATGCCCCATCTCTCTGTCGTTTTGTAGGGGATTGATTAGTTGAAGGGAGTGGGGCAGCGTGTTTCACAGCATTGAGATATGAATGCATTTTTGTCTCTCTAGGCGGATTAGTAGAACTGCCCGTACCAGTCATGTCATACTCTAAGTCTTGGGGATTCATAGTACCCGCACCTCCTTGGGGATTCTCATGTGAGGATCCCACCATATTTACTAACCCTGATGCATAATTTTCATAATGGGATGATAATTTCGGATAATCTTTTACGTAGGGCTTCATTCCTTTGTGACCAACAAAGATTTGTTGAATTACTTCATTGGAAAAATAACATTGTGCAGCTTCTTCCAAATGGTGAAGTTGAGTTAACGCTTCGTCACGATTATTTTGTGTACATAGAATGTAGATTTTTCCATTTTCCATAGTGGGGTATACCGCGTGAAATAAATTATCGTGCTGTCCGTTTGATAAGCATAAATACATGAGCATCCTGAGACTCATAGGTTGTGCCTTGGAGGGTGAAGAATCCTCTTCATCATGATTTTTTGATGTGGAGATTGATATATTTTTTTGGGACGATGAGGTTTTTGGTAGATTGGATTCAGAGGCATGTTCAGGTTGGGAAAAGACCGATTGTTCATCTGTGTCCATTGTGTTGGTCTCCTGACAATGCTCATCATCTTTAGCACTTTGTGAATTCGTACTTTGTTCTTCATCAAGCACAGGTTCAGTGGTAGATTCAGGGGCAGAAATAGTCGGAAAAAATGTATCTAAATTGTAGATACCGTACATTATAAAATAATGAACCGTTTTATGAAAGGATTTTTGAGCTTCTAAAATTTTTTGGAGGTGTAATTTAGTGCACGATCCGACTGGGTGAGATGTGATGAATGTGTATCTCGTTAAGTACCCTACTTCTAGTTCTGATTGATCCGAAAAAATTTCCGTGAAGAATGCTCTCACATTTTCCACTTCGTCTAATGCACATCTAACTACTAAAACTCTTTGCTCAACTCTTTTGGACCCTACTATGATCACTTCTTTTTCAGGAGTTATGGTAAATTCAATATCTTTGTTATACCTGGCTTTGAGAAGGTCCGGAACTATGTCCTGAAATCCATCTCTGAAGGTTAAGTCAGGATGAGCACCCAAGAGCCAACCTGCTTTGCCTGTTCTGAGAGCTTTGAGTTGCGTGGGGCGGATGAAGTAATTACACTCTTCCAGTTGAGGCATTACTTTCCATTTTAATTGAGCAATTGGGACTGAAGATTGTAGTCTACATTTTGCTGTTATATGGCCACTTTGCATATACATCCTTGGAAAGTAAATGGATAACTGATCCATTGTCTGAGGAACATGTCCTGGATGATTAATCCCATTGGCTTGTGACTTCGAATCATACGGAAGGATGAGTAGATGTGGATCATGTGCTCTGAGAATTTTCAGTTGATTTTGTAGCCAGACTCGCTTGGTGACCTGAGCATTCCTGGGTTTGCCTCTTTGAAATTCGCAAAAAGTGATGAAAAGTTGGACTGGGTCCGTATGTAGATTGGGTACTGGACCTGTATTCAAATTAGTAAAGTTACTTCCTGTTGCAGCGTAAATTTCTTGATTTGCATCCTTTTTCTGTCGAAAATGGCCTTGCATGATCCCATTTTTTCTAATGCCCATTCCTCTGCCTCCACTGGAGGGCATAGGGCCTTTCGGCATTGTGAACGGTGTAGTACTGGAACGTCGGATCAAGGAGGATGAAGTCGTGATTGGATTGGATTTTTCGTAAATTTTTCAAACGCGGTGCAATTTCCTACGTACGTAGAATTCTAAATTTCATCAATAACTCTATACTTGACGCCGAGAATCCATTTCTTCTTACTTGATAAAGCTCTTAAAAATCGTTTGACTTTAGTTCCAATTTCCACAGGGGCATCGATGTGCATCGCTCTGAGCTTGCTCTTTTTATCAACATCTTTTTGTCCGTTGAGTACTCTCCAGGTAAGCCCTATCTGAAATTCAGGTTGAATACTATTTTTATACATAGACTCATATAATTGTTTCACTACTTGGCACCACTTTTCCTGGTTGACGGTACGGGGCATATATGCGAGCCATCCGCATGACCGAACATTTGGATGTTGAACAGAGCACACGTAGAATCTGATGGAACGGTTTTTACACCATCCCTGGATGTCTGCATCAAAGTTTGTTTTATCACTGGTCACGGGAAATCCGAGTCGCAATTTAGTGTAGATGTAAACTGACGATTCTGGGGATCTAGCTCCATTAAAATACTTTTTTATATCGGTAATGCGCTCCGGAATATCGTCTGGCTCATCAATCTTATCAGTGATCGCATCTGTCTCCCAAGGTAATAGGCAGAAACCATCATCTCCATAATTAACCATTTCACTGAAAACGTCCATTAAATATTTTCTAAGGCCTTCAGTTCCTTTATATTCATCCGGTATAGTGAAAGCTAATGAATAGCGGCAGGTATTCATAGTTTTTCCACCTTGGGTGAGGTTGGTTTGAAGAAGTTTCTTTCCTGAGTATTTACTTTTCTGCTTCATAATACTATTGTTTTTCTTTACAGGCGGATTTTTCGAAACCAAGATATCTCTTTTTGCTTTGATAATTTCCTGTAGCACGGATTTGGGCCAGCTATCAATTACGTCGGATTGGATTGGGACACCAGTTTCAATAGTGAATTGATGATATGCGGACTTTAGACTTTCGATCGTAGCATTCATAATATCTCTGTTTTTGAGGGTATCTTTGATTTTGATGGATTGATCTTCCTGCTTTCCGGAAGTCACATCTCTTTTCAGAACAGTTTCTTTTGATTTATTCACTTCCAGAATAAATTCATTATTTGATAAAGTGTTTAAATCTTTAGAATGATCACTGACTTTTTCCTCTTTTGGAGTTTCTTTTTCGATATTGTCACATACAATTCCAATATTCGATTTCGGTTTAAGTGCTGCTTCCGTTTCATCGATGGGTGGGAGCGGATCAGTATTAGGAATGTCTTTGAGTATTTCAAGTGTCCATTCTTGAAGGTCTTCATATGACATATCTCGAATCATATTGATGGGTTTCTTCTTTGTCTTATCATTATTCATATGTCTTACAAATATGCATAATTCTTCTTTATTAAACAGCTGGATTTCAGCAAGGCTTGAAGATTTAGAGAGATTCATGAATTTGATTTGTGCTAAGTCTTCACGAACCTCGCTTTCGATTCGTTCTCGTAAGAATTCTCTTCTCATCTCCGTTTCAACTTCCTCTTTCGCTTCCTCAATATCTAGCATTAGGACATCTGCTGTCATTGTTTTAACAGCGTCTGAGTTGGTATCTTGTTGCCTGATTTTCCACGCTTGAACAACTTGTCTCATTTGATTGATTGGTAGAGCTAGAAGTAGTCCTAACTTAGTTGACTTGACAAAGGTAGAGACGTTTTCTTCATTAACTTGAGTCAGTTGACTTTGCTCATCTATATCCATATCCTCCATTTTATGGTTTTCGTGAACAAGGTCGATAACATCTTTGTTCTCCATTTCAATATCCAATGGTATTGATTCCTTATGCTTTGGTGATGGAGAGAGTGATCGTTTATCGGTTTTGGCTCGGCGGGTCTTAGCCTTGTCAGGTGATACAATGACTTTGGCTTTCCTTTGTGAAATTTCCTCCATTTTCTCTTTTTTGATTTTAACTGATGAGATAGACCTTTCCATCTTGGAGGTAACGAATTTGTCAATGTTGCCGTTTGATCGCTTAGCGGGTACTTTGTTTGTGGAGCCCGGCGGACGTCCACGCTTTGACTTTGGTGGGGATTGTTTGACCATTGTAATAAGTTAAAATATTAATTTTTGCCGTAGATGCAGTATTTATTTTCACTTCCACTGATAACTGGTTCTCTGGTTGGCACTCTTTTGTTGGATTTATTTAGGCTTCGTATATACCTTTGGAAAATAAATGTTCTGCTTGATATTTTTCTTCAAGTGTATTTATATAATCCACCCAAGCTTCACAATAACAGTCCGGATGCGCTTCAAACTCTTTCTCTAGTTTTTGTAGAAGGATTCTTTTTTCGATTTCCTCCGAATTTTGAGAAGATTCCTCGATTTCCTTATCGTTTTTGCGGATGGCCAAATCCAATACTTTCTTGGTTCCTGAAGTCAAGAATTTTTCGTAGTGCTCGCTTACTTGTTCTAGTCGCTCTCGGGAGAAGAAGCTGTAGTGGAGTTTAGATTTAAATTCTTCGTGGAATGTTGAAAAGGCTTGAAAGTTGTAAGTTGTTAGCGCTTCTTCTTTTTCAGTCTCTGTGAAGGTAACTACACTGTTGATTGAACTTGAGCTGGATGATCTTTGCTCGTTTTCTTCTGGTTGTTCCTTCCTTGAAAGCGCTTTTTCCAAGTTGTCGATTCGTTGGGAGAGTCTTTCGTTGATGGCTCGTTGGTTTCGGAGTTCTTGGTGGATTCCTTTGATTTCTTCTACTAGTGCTTTGTGTTTGTCTGTCTTAGGCATGGGGTGAGCTTTTGCTTTGTCGGATACGTAGAGAGACGTAGAGTTTAGTATGCTTTCTTCCTGATGGATCAATATCTTCTTAATTTTTGTGATTCGAAGATTTTGTAATTCTTGATGCAAAAGAATTCTGTTTTTTGCGCCAAAATTGTTTTAAAATAGAAGAACACTTTTGGTTTCAAATTCAGTTGATCCTTTCGATATTTCCAATTGATTGTTGATAAGACGAAAATTTGGTTATTTGCCTGTCTTTCTTGTCATTGGCTATTGGGATTTTCAATGTTTTTCACGTAGGATTACATAGACTTGGTATGTTTTTAATATTTTTGGGTTATTCGTTGGTGACTTTTCGGAGAAGTGATTCTAGGCCCCCATCAAATCGAAGTAGTCACTAGAGTAATGAATATCGTGACTATGATGGCATGAAAAATCCTAGGAACACCGCGAGGGACCTGGGGGGATCTCTGTAAATGACACATATGGCGTGACTTCACCTTTAGATTGTAATTTGGAGTCACTGGTGGAGAATATTAGTGAACAATCAATTATATGTCTACGAGAAAAACATACTGTCAATGAAAAATATAGTTACTTAATCAATAATTAATATATCTTATTTTAAGTGTAGTTCAATGAACCATACAAGTAGAGGGTCCAAAGAAACACTAGCCCTTCTAAAGCTGAGGACTTACGCATTTAATTTAATTAATTGGACAAATGGTGGAATGAAAATTAATTGGTCAAATGACCCCCCACTGGGAATCAAACCAGTGACCACTGGCATGGTTAGTGCACCACCTAACCACTAAGGCAATTACGCCCTATATAGTTACTTAATCAACAATCAACAAATATATGTAGAAATGCCAATGACGTTATTTCAAAAAAGTTGCATCAATCCAACGATGAAAATACAAATGTCCAACCCTTCTTAATACAACCGTACATAAATAATTCTTTTGTTCCTAAAATTCAGACCAAAAATCTAAAAAAAAGAAATAATAAGACTTTTGACGATTACGTAGTTGAAAAAGAGTCTGAAACAATAAGAATTGTCAGTCAAAGTGTAAATTACATTGGCGTGTCCCATGAAATGAATCACAA
>Ga0209092_10003235_pt1 | contig 14295 bp, 11 predicted proteins | sample FraStrMetagenome_FD_187446 | JGI IMG/M metagenome (GOLD analysis project Ga0209092, IMG submission 187446) | Marine eukaryotic phytoplankton communities from Arctic Ocean - Fram Strait ARC3M Metagenome (SPAdes) (version 2) | ecosystem: Environmental > Aquatic > Marine > Oceanic | place: Fram...
TAGTCAAATTATATAGTACAACTAGAAAATTGAAGAACGTTCTTCAAACTATAATATTTCTGTTCATAATTTTATTTTAGCTTCGATGTATAATGGACACACCAGAAATAAAAAAATTCTATTGACCTCGACTCGTTAGGCAATCAATTGCTTCTTCCCTTTTTTTGAGATTCTCCTTATAATAGAAGGTTGAGGTGGAAGAAAGTAAAAAATGGATAGCTCTTGACTCTCTCGATAAATAAAGTAATTCAATTGCAGAAATAGAGTACAACAGAATATTTGTAGTGTATGATTATCAACTTCATCTTATTCAGTAATGGTAATTTACAGAATAGATAAATAGCCTTTCCTTACGACATGAATGATGCAACAAATGTTGATCAATTATCGTATATTAATTTATTCAATCAAAGAACTTCAGTTTCAATCAATGGAAAGATCTCCTTCATTTGTTCGCTCAGCTGAAACTTCATTTACTTGGAAGTAAACAAATAAACTTATACCCAATTTATTGGCTCTTTCAGGATTTTCATAAGCCTATCTTCCTCACTTCCTTCTTCTACCTCATGTCGGTACTCCCATGCGATTAGAGGAGGAGCTGAGACCATGACACCCTCAACTCGAGGATTTTCAACTGCAAGTCCAAATTTTACTCCTCTATCATAAAGAAGATTAAATTCCAAATATCGACCTCTCCTTAAAAGCTGCCATTCGCGTTGCTTTTCAGTATATGGCAGCTGATTTCGACTATCGACTATAGGAATCCATGATGGCATCCAAGTGTCCGCTACTGACTGGACAAATGCAAGAGTTTGAGGATTTGCCATTAAATCATCAAAGAATATTCCACCTGTACCTCGATGTTCTGCACGAGCAGGCAAATAAAAATATTCATCGCATAATGTTTTCATGTCCCTGTAAGTCTTTTCCCCTAGATCATTGTCATTATCTTTCCCTTTGAAATGTTCATGACAAATATTTCTGTATTCAGAATGAAATGATTTGATATCCTCATCAAACAAATAATATGGAGTTAAATCGGCTCCACCTCCAAACCATGCAAAAGACGTTTTTGAGGATTTAGATTCCACCTTGAAAATACGTACATCGGAACGAAATGTTGGAACCATTGGGGATCTTGTATGTAAGACCATGCTAAGTGCAGCAGCTGAATAACGATCTCCTTCTTTGACCTGAGCTGGTTCATTTTGATTTTGTTGTCTTCCTTGGATAGAAGAAGCACGTTCACGACTCAATATTCCATCACGAATAATTGTTACAGAACACGCTCCCTTCTCTATAAAAGATCCTTTTTGAATGACACGGGTAATACCCCCAGATGCATTAATAGCATCTCCCCATGTATCGTTAGAAAACGTAGCCTTTTCCGTATCCATACCTTCTAATTGATCAATGATTTCTGTTTGCTTTTGAAGAAGAAAACTAGCAAATCTGGAGAAAACGTCATCATCTTCACTAGTGTCATGCCCTTGGGAAGAATTGAGTTCCATTATGTTTGAATTCCTGTTTTTACTGCCTTTGCAGAATTGTGACTTGGAACCCGTTAGAGGAGTCGCTGGATTCCTTCCTGCACTTGCCGCCTCGAAAGCTTTGCTTGAAGATGATGCGCCAAAAGCATCACAGCATGAGGAGGAATATGCACTGGCAAATATCAACGATAAGATCCCAGGCGTTGGTTTTTTCATTTTTTCCGTCCTCACCTTTTATGAGTTATAGGTTTTCTTATTTTTGTTAAATACACGTGTAATATGTTCAAAATAAAAATGATGCACGAACGTTTATTTATAGATTTTCAACCTTTTGTCTCAAGTTACCAAACTTCAACCTCTATCAACAAACCAAAATAAAAGAAACTCTAGACCATTGATACTTGTTGAAAATTATCAAGACAAGAGCTCAAAAGAGCAATTAATGAAATATGATCCCTCATTAAATTAAAACTAAGAATAAGAACTGAAAATCTCAGCTTAAGTTCAAGTTCATCATAGTGCTTTTTATCAGCATTCAGCAGTGACGAAACACACAAGACACAAAGAATCTTTCTACATAGTATCTTAGACTTGAATGTTATAAGAAATGAAAAATTAAAATTATGAAAAGAAGAGCAGAATTATCACTATCCAATGAACATGATGATATTTTATTGTCTTCTCTCTTTGAAACAACCTTTTAGAAGAAGAATGCAATAAATTCATAGTGCGGATCTTAAGGTCTATCTCTGCCAAATGTGAGTTTCCATGCGAAATAAGTTTCATTTGCAATTTAATTTGTTTTACTATTGCGCTTTCTTGGTATCAGAAGAGGTCGGACAAGTATAATCTCTACAGCAGGTTATACGCGAAAAAATCACCCCAACGTAAATTTGTTTCAATAGGTTGTTGTTGATAATTTTCGTAACACCTCTAGAGGTTTTTCTTTTGTCTTCCAACACAGCAGCAGATTGCCAAATGTACATTATAAAGAGCAAACTTTGAAACATGGAAAACAAAATCAACGAAAAATCGCTCGAAACTGCAGCTTTGACAATTGATCTTACGAAAGAAAAATCGAAAGATCGAGAGAAAGCTCAACCACTTTTATCACATCATCCCCCTCTTCCTCCGACGGAAACTTCTAATGCAATATTACATTTCGTCTCTTCCACAAGTCGTTTCCTGAATGAATTTGTCAGTGTTGCGAATACTAGATTGGAAGCGACTTCACAGAAAATGGATGAAGCTGAAACTCAGTTGATGTTGCTAGAATCGAAGCTTAAATCTGATCCTCAAATATTTCACCGGGATGAGAATGCTGAAGCTAGATAAGAGCATGCTTTTCTCAAGATTTGAAAGCATTGCGATTATATTCTATCTATTTTTCAGAGAATAGTAGACATAAAATGAGGCATTTATTTCTGTTGTATTTGCTTTTTGTTTATAGATTTTCATTCTTTTGTCGTTTTTGACAAGACTTTGTAGGCGTTTTTGTAATTTTCAGGTATGGTTTTTATATGTCATGTAATTCAAAATAATGATATGCTGCCAATAGTTTTCAAGAACAACCCTATCAATGGGCAACACACTTCATAATATAACTGCAGAATTGATATAAATTAATTGGGATTTATTTTATAAACTTAGCGATTGAATTTTTACAAAAAGTAATCGGGCGTTCTTGAACTCTTGTGCCAACTTTCATCTCTGGGGGCAGGATCGAATTGAGAGCTGTAGAATTGCAGATGACGAGGTTTAGTTCAGCATTGTGCACAAGAGATAATACAAAATAAATGGAAAAAACTTACAATTTCACGTGATCATGGATACTTTCTTTGTTACAATCCTCAATAGTGTCATCAACTTCCATGATGGCGGCCTGATTACCGCAACGATAACAGTAATTCGGTGCAGAGAATACAGTAACGACTTGTCTATTATGTTGCCATTGATAACCTTCCATTACGAGTTGATGAGCACGCGACACGAAATATAATTCGTTAATATGCGTGAACTGTTCAGTAATGTCTGCTCCGAATGTATATCCCGCTCCTCTTGGTGAAATTCCCCATCCACATCTGTTTTGATAAAGTTTGGTAATAAAAATAAGTTCAGCAAATCAGCGACATAATTAAGATAATATGCAGGGTTAAAACATACCTATCGTCAGGATCTGACCATACAAGATCACACATTGGCCCTTCGTGTGGAACTTCTTGAACTCGGTCAAGATCTCTAGCATGGTCAAGGGTATCAATCGAAGGAGAAAGACCACCATGAAGGCAAAAGATTCTAGATGCAACTACTGCAGTCATTGGAAGATAGTCAAAGGTATCCGTGAAATGTTTCCAAACATTTGCATTTCCATATTTACGAAGACATTCATCATAAAAACCATATCTATACCATGAAAAAGTCAAGGAACAAATATGAATGAAAATGTGTTTTGTTGCAAAATATCAATTCAATTATATAAGTGAAACAATTCTTACACTTGTGTAATCTGCCTACTTTCGTGGTTACCCCTAAGAATAGTAATACGATGAGGATATCGCACTTTTAAAGCCATTAACAGTGTGACAGTCTCTAGAGAATAGTAACCCCGATCTACGTAATCACCCATAAAAAGATAGTTGGAATCCGGGCAGGAACCACCAATGCGGAAAAGCTCCGCTAAATCATAAAATTGTCCATGAATGTCACCACAAACTGTCACTGGGGCTTGCACAGATTGTACATTTGATTCAGTTGCTAAAATTTCCTTTGCCTGATAAAACAGATGCGTAAAATGGAACGTGGCCATATGTTAGAATACACGCTTGAATATTGATCCCTTGTACAGTTGATAGCAAATAGCAATTCCCAAAAATAGTCACATCTCGTGACATTGCTCGTCTTAATCTCAATCATTGTCAATAGTCTTCCTGTGCCGCACTTTCGCGACATGGTATATGTCGTACATACAGCCAAAATGGAGGAGTGGAAAAGAGAAAGCTTCTCCCGAATCCAATGAAAACAGCAGGTAGGATGAAAAGCTTTGCGAAACACACAATTTACTTACTTTTTCACAAAGCTCTTTAATTTCATTTTCTGACAATGTGCCCCCTCCCTTGACTCTTTCTATTTGTTCATCAACCTGAAATATACCGCCTCCCGCCATGATACGAAAATACAATTTCAGGACCCAAAACCTTGAGGTAGACGGCTGGGGGCGGAATGGTCTCCTTTTTTTCTATTTATATGTATGTTTCCACTTAGCTCTAATTAAATTCTTCAGGAATTTACAAGGCATTTATGTTTTTGTTACGGTGATCAATAACTCCGCTTCGAAAGTGCGAACAAGGGTCTCGTAGAAGATTGGTACAAACTAATAATATTGCATACTACGGTACCACTACCTTGGAACTAAAGAATAACACAAGACGGTAGCATGACCAGTTTGTGTATATAATCCTGTTTACTTAAAGAAAATATTTAAGGGCATGAGGGTATAATGAGCATACACTAATTGCATAATGATAGACACCAGGCTATTTGTCTTACTATTTAAATTCTTGCACTCACAATTGTTTAGGAAAGAAATGAAATTCAATTAGTAGCTATACTTATATTTGTGTTTAGTAAATATTGGATTATTTTTTTGATTAGGGTATAGAATAAAATATATTCCTGTACGAGTGGGAACGGTAACTAAGAATAAGCTAAAATGGAGTTTCTTTGATATTTAAATTCGTATGTAGAATTGTATGCGTTGGTATCTTTTCTTTGACATAATTAGGCAAGAAGATTGAAAAAGAAATTGCTCCGAATCCTGCTATGTATGCTCCTAAATAAGCACGCGACCTATAGTCGAAAGTATACATTTGTTTACCAGAATCCAGCATGAAGCATATTCCTCAAGTCGTCGCTGGGTTCTTCACTCTCATAGGATCAGTAGCTTCAACTCATCTGAACTTTAAATCATCCTTACGATCTGGAAAAAAAGAAGATACCCAATCCACACTTTTGGAATACACAGAAGCTGCTGTAGAAGATCATATCACAACATTGCCAGGACTTCACTATGAGCCGAGTTTTCGTCAATTTTCGGGCTATCTGACAGTCTCCGAAGCCACAAATCGCAGCATCTTTTATTGGTATGTCGAGTCTCAGAATGATCCTTCCACGGATCCAGTTGTTTTCTGGACAAATGGTGGACCAGGCAAGTTTAGTTTCGACAATTATGAGTCATCCAATGAATATGAATATATATTTTGTTGATCTCTTCTTTGACATCTTTCTGTGACAGGATGTTCGGGACTACTTGCTTTTGGAACAGAGCATGGTCCATTTTATTATTCCGCCAATGGAACTCTTTCCGAAAATCCATATTCCTGGAATAATGTAGCAAATATGCTGTATGTGGAGCAACCAGCCGGAGTAGGATTTTCGTATTCCGATGATCCTGATGATTACACTACCGGAGATGCTCAAGCAGCATCTGACAATTATGTATTGATTCAACAATTTCTCGAACGATTTCCAGAGCGAAAGTCCAATGATTTCTATATCACGAGTGAATCCTATGGTGGACATTATATCCCAGAATGTAAGTCTTGTCTCTGGAAGACATATTTGTTTTTTGTTGGAAGATTCACGAAGTAACTGATATCCAAAATCCCTCTGAAATCCAGTGACTGCCGAAATTCTCAAACACAATCAAGATGGGGCCATCAATTTCAAGGGATTCGCTGTGGGAAATCCTTACGTGGACCCTTTTACAAACGATAATACAATGTACGATGCATTTTATTCTCATGGTCTTCTCACGGATCTACTTTATGGTCCATGGAAGGATAGATGTACGAAGAAGAAAGGCTTCCACTTGGTACGTTTTCTTCTCCATCATGAGTACGGTAGCATTGATAATATATTTTTGATCCACTTTCTTACTATGTTCTCCCAACGCAATTTTTATTCTGTCACGATAGGGATGTGCAGTTCTCGAGAGTGCCATGACGTATGAAATGGAACCTGGTATAAATCCATATGCCTTAGACTACCCTGTTTGTCTGGATAAGAATGGAGACCTAAAGATGGATCCCAAACGAATGCAACATCATCAACTTATGAAACATACCGGAAAATTTGATCTGATGCAGGAAGCAATGAAACAGGTGGAAGAAGAAAACATGGAAGATATGACTGTTAGTAGCACTAGTGAGAAGCGTCGGCTTGAAAAGTACGCCGAATACAAACCCTGTGAAGAAGATTATTTCACAAAGTACCTAAATCGCGAAGATGTCCGTGAGGCTATTGGAGTACATAAAGATGCAGGTGAATGGGAGGTTTGCTCAAGTAAAATTAATTATTCTCAGGATGATTCCAACAAATCCCTTATCAAATTTTACAAAAAAGTTGTGACTGCTGGATTAGAAATGAATTTGCATATGATGGTGTATTCCGGCGATGATGATTCCATTTGCTCCCTCTCCGGGACTCAGGATTGGATTTATGACTTGGGCATCGAACCTAAGAGAGGAAAAGTGTGGAAACATTGGTATGACTCCAAAGGGCAAGTTGCTGGATACAAAACTCTCTTTGAAAATAAGGTGACGAAAAAGGGTGATCAAGGATTTTTCGTTTTTGTGACAGTTCATGGAGCAGGTCATGAGGTTCCAGCCTACAAACCTGCTCAATCTCTTGAGATGTTTAGTGCTTACTTGAAGGGGAAATGGTGAGCCAGCTGCAGTGAGAATTTTTGTATTTTAATGAAGTAATCCCTTCACATGAATATGCCAAAAAGGAAAGTTCACTAAAATATAATTAATAGATATTGAAAAGATCATGTATGCACCTGCTCATGTAAAGCTTGTGATGTTTTGAATTGATATGATTATTGTTCACCATGAAAAGATCAAATGGATACAGGGATTGTTTGTGAGACAAGGCATATAGTCTTGGAGTACATACAAGGCTCATTATTTGATAAAATGTCTTCAATCACACTTTTTCTTCGTTGACAAAATTACAGCAAACGAAGTTGGTTTTCCACTACGGAGTATATATATAGTACAGAGGGATAGACGTATGTACCTATAACTTATTACGTAGGTAATTGTGCTATGCTATTCCACGAAGAAGAAATGAAAAGATCTCTACTGGACATGTCAACACCCATCACATCATTTTTTAGTGCAAAAGAATCTCATTAAGTCTTGTCGCTCACAAGGAGGAGTTTTCAAGAATAGGAACAACATAGTGGTTTGATTGAATACTTTCAGTCGAACAAGCATCAATACAAATTTTTGATCCCAAATCTCTGTCAAAAATTAAACAATGGTACTTTTAAGTGTTAATACCTGCTACCTTTTCTTTTTCTATATTAACCTGATAGGAATATCTGAGTGTAGCTTGGAACCCAATACTTTCAATGTGAAATCAAGTTCGACCATTTCTAAAACTTCAGCAATCGTAATTAATTCTTTTCATTCTAATTCACAAGCGAACATTACATCCCACAATGAAGATGGTGATGGTACTGCGAACATTACAAAAAATACTACAATGTCGAATGACGATCGGAGTCACAATTTCACCAACGATTCTTCCAAACTAACTTCTGTGACTAAAAAAATGAAACAGACCTTGCGACAAAAGACGGAAGAATTCCGAGAAAAACTGATTAATAGAGAAAAATACTTCAATAACACATTAAATGGAACATTGACCGAAAAATGGCGTCGGCAGAAACAATCGTTTCTAGATAAAATTGCGGTCATTAGTGAAACTTTATTGAATTCGGATACTGCAAATGTAAAGGATGAGGCTGGTGATGATGATGAAATAACGCAGCAGAGTGACTTAACGATACCCAATCGTAGCATTTGTGTTGTAACTACGGCTTCGTTACCGTGGATGACGGGAACAGCAGTAAATCCACTTTTGCGTGCTGCATATCTTTGGAGGAAATCTTTGCAACTTAGAAACAATGAAATAGAGTCGAGTCATCAATTAAGTGATGATCTAATAGGTACAGTCAATGAAAAGATTGACACACTTCCAGAAGATGATATGGAACACGAAAGAGCACATGATCTAGATATCGAACATGACAAACAACTTGTAACATTAGTAATACCATGGTTAGAATTAGAAGAAGACAGAGCTGAATTGTATGGGCAAGGATCTTTATTTCAGAACCAATTCGAACAAGAGCAGTACATACGAAAATGGATGAGAGAAAAAGCGAATTTAGAAGATGCTGCAGATCCTGAAGCAGGTTTGAAAATCATGTAAGTATGACTGAAAGCAAACTTCTCTCTTATATTTTGTTGCGAAAAAGTCTTATCAAGGAAATCCACGTTTGGTTTCTCTAAGATTTTACCCAGCTCGATATCATTCTGATTTGGGGTCCGTCTTTGCCATGGGTGATATATGTAGCTATATAGATGACAAAGATGCCGATGTTGTAAGTACCTACTAGAAAATATGTACTGAGAAAGTATTTCTCCTTTACATTTTTAAACTCAAACTCGGATGTTGTCAATGATTATAAAAATCAGTGTATTCTGGAGGAACCCGAACACCTAAATTGGTACCGAGCACCTGGTAGTGGATGGACAACCAAATTCAATTATGTAATTGGGGTTGTCCACACAAATTACAAAGAATATGCTAGTGGTCATTATTCAGGTTTATGGACTTCACCAGCAATTGGCTTTTTAAGTTCTGCAATGGTTCGTGCTTATTGTCACAAAGTCATCAAATTGTCAGATGTGCTTCAAACATACGCACATGAAAAAGAAGTAACATCCAATGTGAGTAGACTCATTAATTGTAAATGACGGACTTTTAAAATTCGAAGAAATCACATTTATTTTTCCATTTTTTAATTTCAATTTAGGTGCATGGTGTAAGAAGCGAATTTCTTGATGAAGGTAAAAGAAGAGCCCGGCAATATACTGCAAGAATGAATGGCAGTGAAACTGATCTCAATCATTTCATTAGTCCTACGGATAATGAAATAGTAGTATATTTTATCGGGAAAATTCTTTGGGCAAAAGGGTTTGATCGATTATTAGAATTGGAAGATTTTTACAAACAATGCACTGGGACTTATTTTGCAATTGATGTTTATGGAAGTGGACCTGATGAAAAAGTGATAAAACGTGCTTTTCATGGAAGACCCATAAAAAGTTTAATTGCTATTAAGGATGAAAAAAATGAAACGAAAAAAGAATCCGAAACAAAAATTATAGGGGGTGGATCCGATGATTCACTCAATTCGGATGAAATTCAAGGACTGGCGAAAATTTTTGATGTTTCTGGTTTCTCTGGTTCTATCAAAACTAAAACGGATTCTATTGAGATAGATCTACCAAAAAGTTTATACGAATTAAGAAAGAAACCGATACCCGCTCACTTTCCAGGAAGAGTAGATCATTCCTTGCTAAATGAACAATACAAGATATTTGTCAACCCTTCCGTCAGCGAAGTTCTCTGCACTACAACAGCAGAGGCTCTAGCAATGGGAAAATTTGTGGTTATACCCGTTCATCCTTCAAATTTCTTCTTTATGAAATTTCCTAATTGTTTGGCCTATCGAGATAAAATGGAGTTTGCTGCCAGTTTGCGCTGGGCCTTGAATCATGAACCAAAACCACTGACAGAGGAACTAGTTCACGAATTTACATGGGAAGCTGCCACAGAGCGATTTATTGCCAGTGCTGCAATTACCAATTTTGAAGCTCGTAGTAGATCCAAACTTGGTAAAAGTAAAATCGATGAGCGAATCGCATGGTTTCATAATGAAATAGGAAAGGGAGTAAAGGGGGATGTTATAAGAAAAGTGCTCGGCGGTGGACCTGTATCGGATCAAGTCCGATATGAAATGGAGAAACTAGAGGGCTTTGAAGTTGAAAGCGAAAGTAATCATGAAGTTGAATACGAAAATTTTGAAGAGGATCAAGGCCTTCCAGTCAAGTTGAGAGCATCCGCATTTGTCAAGGCAATGCATTCATCAGTGATGAGGTCGCTTGGACAAAAAAAAGAATGAATATATCATAATAAAAATCCCAAAAAATTAGAATAGATACGAATATGATTGAATGGGCATTAAATTCTATGATTAATTTTATGAATATGTTTTTCATCAGTCAACAGAATATATAATCAAAAGCATACTGCATTAAGTTTTTCTCGTATTCCGATTCGAATTCATGAGCCAATATACAAGTAAAGAATATAAAATAAGATGACAAAGGATTGTGACGTGAAAGACTATTCCTGCAAGCAATATTTTAGCCTTTAGGATATTTTTTTATGGCCAAAGTATGCTACCGGTCAACGTCGAATCGATTATGAAATATCCTGGATTCAAAAACATCCTCAGGATGATCAGGCGGACTAATCGTCTTACGTTGCGAGTAGGGCGACGATGGTAAAGATAGTCCAGTAGAATCGTCAAATTTGTCTCCGTAATAATTTCGTGGGGAAGACTCTTCAAAGACAGTCGTGGGCGATGTCTCATCGGAGTACAAATGTCGTAAAAAACGTCCATGACAAGTATTATTCAAAATCGACTCTTGTAGCGGTTCCTTTATAGGTACGTAAGAATGAGAATGGATAGGTGGCATAATAGGTTGCTGATGAGGTGATGGAGAAGAAGCGAAACTATCGTTTTTGAAATTTACACCCTGCGCGATATAAGAAAATTGGTCTCGAGTCATAAAATCTTGTTTCTTGGAATGATGCATCAATTCATTCTGTGTGATAGATGTAGGTCTTGGACTTAAGGGAGGAGATGCATTTGATGAAGACTGAGAATGCAAAGCAAATGAAGCTTGAAGATGTGATTCTTGTGGCCTTAATGACTGAAGTGTCGAAACTTGACGATATTTTTTGGATGGTGGATGTCGATCTTGATAGTGTTGAGTTAATGCTCCAGGAGTTGACTTTGTTTTTCTATGGCATCTTGCATTTCTCTGAATCCAAAATTGAATAAATTGCAATTCATCAAGTGAGTAAAAGATTAAAGTGCTAAAATGATAACTTCACAATATAGTAGTCATGTCATAACTAACCTCTTTTGAGACATCATCAAAGGATCCAAAAGTTCCACCAAATGCGTCAGCGACAAAACTTAAATCAGAGAAATCTCCAGAACGGCGTTTTCGATGATGCTTGTGAGGTGTACTAGAAGAAGTGTGTGATTTTTCTATGTGTAGATGCTGTTCTCGTAATTCTCTGCGTTTACTATAGTCATGCGCTTCCTCATGAATCGAATGAAAGGTTGGTTTCTGATGATACTCACGACTTTTATGTCGTTCTGAATCATGGCGAGAGCGATTCCAACGTTGATGATCTCCGCCGTCATCATCCATAATATTGTCACAGCGATCTTCAAATAGATCCTTTTCCTCAAAGTCAAGCAAATTGGAATGGGCTCGATTGGAGGGAACATAACCTAAATCGGGTATTTTTCGTTTGGAACCAAAAATAACCTTGACGAATTCAGGCGAAAGAATATCTTTGGATAAACGTTTCTCATCATCTTCTACATAGGAATGATGATTGTTGGCATTTGAAAATGGAATTGGCTCAAACTCATTGACATCTTCCATGAAGGGATCGTTTCTTCCTCCAAATGCAATAGGTGCTGCAGGTAAAGTATTGGCACGACGATGATGAGCCTTTCGTTTTCTTTCTTTTTGATGATACAGAGAAGATTCTTGAAACATTTCCGAAAAACTATCCTTGAACGAAAATTCGTCTACGGGTGGAGCATATAATGGAGGAGAAGGTGGTGGTGGTTTCCCATAAAAGGGATCATAATCTCTTTGAGCCCCTTCATGTCTTCTATAATCTTCATTATAACTTACGTTGGGAGTCGAACTACTCCTTCTATGTCCATTTTTTCTCATCTATAATCACAAAATAAAATCGTGGATTAAAGAAAATTTTCAATGAGCTTCACCAAAACGATTGACACACAATCTTACCTCATTCGAAGTTGAGCTATAAAATCTTTCAGATCGTCCATCAATGCAGCTTCCCCAGCCTTTCACGCTTGGGTCAAACGACGTTTTGGGTCTTATTCCTTCAGACGGCAGAATTTGATTATGATGACTGTTTGGTGGAGACATTCTAATCGAATTGTGATGATGATGTTCTGCTCGAAAGTTCCATGAATTGCTTCTTTCATGTTTACTAGAGGCGCTGATAGGTGTCCTTATTTTAGAGGTATTATCATTTTCATCCATTACATTCAACGATGATTTCTTATCTGAATTTTCCTCGGACATTTGCTTGCGGAAGTTAGCAGCACGATCACGTAATGCTTGGGCTGTTTTTTCAGCTGCCTTCTTATCTCCAATGTCATACCATAAGCCATCGTCGAGATTTTTTTCTAAGAATCGCCCAGGAGGATTTAAGTTGCGAACTTTTGTGACTATAGATCTTGAAATATTCATTTTCTGTCGTTTGGTGCTCTCAACATATTCATTCTTTCGGGTAGAGAACAGGTACAGAAGAAAAGGGGATTAAACAGGAATACAAACAAGAATGATTTCATTGACGAGTATTTAGTTTTAACATTTCGTTGCAGGAAAAAGATACATCGGCAATAAAGACTTATTTTCGATTCTCAGCCTTACCTTCTTTTCGTCTACCAATTCTCTAAAGTTCTCATTACCTTTGTGTCGATTGGTTGTTACGCCCCTACCGCAAAGTACATCATGCCCATGAGGTGAAGATATTCCGGCACATACGGAACTATCCTCTGTCGATTGAGAATCATCGTCTTTAGAGGCTTTGCAGCTTCTTTCTTCACTTGTAGAAGACGATGATTGATTTTCTGTTGTGGAACCGTTTTCCTTTGTGACAATTGTGGACAAGGTCATTTTCTCAATCAGGTGACAATAGTAGTTCAAATTCTTTTTCTTTTGTGCGATGCACACAAATAATATATTGTTTCAACAAAAGACTTCCTTGAGTTCCTATCAATAAAAAGCAAAATTAGAATCTTTAATAAGTATCTGAATATTCTACTAATTCAAAAAGGGTATGTAAGCACATGCTTACTTAAATCGATTGTTTTTAAGTGATATGATTGATGTTCTTGTGTTCTTTAAGTAATCTTGAAATACTTTCAAAAATATTAGCCCGCCATAACAATATATGTAACTGAATCAAATTAATATTTAAAATGTTAAATTAATGTATTCAATAATACAGTTATTAATATGTGACAATGTTCTTACATTCTTAAAAATTACGAGTCTGTCAGGAATGTTCTTTTTTTATCAAATTAATCGAACACTTCCACATTTAAATCATATGGAATTTTCAATAACGATCTCGCCAAGAAACGAATTATAAGGGATCTATATAGGAACTCCAAAGAATTTGAAAAGGTTTACTTAAGGAAATGAAGGAGCAAAATCTACGTCATCCCGCTGAACAAAAATAATATATAAGCTATTGTAGTTATTCAAAGAGAATGTTATCGCTTAAATAAAGAGTAAGACATCCATCTTCCCGCTCTTCTCCGCCGCTTTTACGCGCCTGCAGGTCAAAAATATCTAATTAAATTTTTAACTATTGAAAAAAATAAACTCGGAAAAACTGTCGAAAACAGAACGATCTTTTAACGAAACTTCATAAGGTGGGCAGGAGATACAATCCTATGTATGGCCAACCTATCCGTGCCGTTTGAAAATTGACAATTCAAAATCTGTATTTGATTCGTGGTTTCTGTATTTTCATTAATGTTATTTCTCTTCACTTTATGCACGAATGAATGGCTAACTATAACATTCAC
>Ga0209092_10003236_pt1 | contig 14294 bp, 16 predicted proteins | sample FraStrMetagenome_FD_187446 | JGI IMG/M metagenome (GOLD analysis project Ga0209092, IMG submission 187446) | Marine eukaryotic phytoplankton communities from Arctic Ocean - Fram Strait ARC3M Metagenome (SPAdes) (version 2) | ecosystem: Environmental > Aquatic > Marine > Oceanic | place: Fram...
ACATATGTATTTTTTATGTAGTTAACACCATAAAAATCTATTAGGTGTAAATGATGAAAAATATTTAAGTGTTTTGTAAATAAAATTTCTAATTAAGAGTCACAAACTCAAGTTCTCTATCTAATTAAGAGTCACAATCTGAGCTACTTACGTCCTCACTCTCATCAAATGAAACATTTTTTGCTAAGTATTTTTTGAACTTAATGGAATGTTTCTTAATCTCTCGATCTTTTCTATTCAGATAATCTGTCTCATAGTAACCACCATTATTTTCAACTTCATAAATACCATTATCTATCTCTTGCATGAATAACTTAGCAGCTTCTTCAGGTGAATCTCCATGATACTGACTAGAATAGTTCTCACCTTTCAAATCTTGTAAAAAACAATTGAGTTTAGACATAAAGTAATCAATTGCATCTTGGAATTTACTATCGTTGCTTTGTTAAATGTATGGGTTTATGTTAAGAAACTTACAAAAGATGAAATATTATGTGTTTAAGTACATAAAAAACATACCTTTTTTAGCATCAGGATGAAATCGCACCTGGATAGGTCTAAGCACCTTAAGTAGACTCTCCACTGCATCATGATTTCTTAGTTTTCTTTTACTAATTGTGGATTCAAAACTATCAATTCACACTTTGAGTAGTGGGATTAGTACATTACCAAACTCTTCTTGAATATGAACAGAAAAATTGGCCATGTTCAGTTTACCTTTACATGGTGTAAATTTCCAAAAAAAAACGTTATGTGTAGGTACATCTAAGAATCTATGATCAGGTTTTGGGCCTTCAATTTTTCTGTCCCATCGTCTTCTTGCTTCTTTCCATTTCACACTTAAATTCTTTCGGTTTTGCGTTCCCTGTGGTTTCGTTTCAATTTGCTAATATGCGCCCTCACCTCTATGTCTTCGTTTTTGATTCCTTTTCTTTGTTGTGCTTTCACACAATGGGATGAGAAATGACTACCAAAACTAGTAATCTGCAAATTCCTTTTACAATAAGAGCATGTTAATTCACTATCAATGTCGACTTCATATCCACTTTCTCGTGGAATAAGACGCTCACGCGAGTTCAAATCCATGGCTCTCCTAACAGTCTTTAATATGATAATACCGGTTTTTTGCAAATGTCAATTCAATACCTATGTTATGTTATGTTATGTTATTAATTTACGTGTTATCTATTCCTACGCACTGATACGGATCGACGATCTTCACACTGATTAGAAAATGCCCTATATTCCTTATTTTAATAAAACGAATGGGGTGCACGAAGCGTCTCGTAAAATAATAAATTGACAAATATCAAAAAAATATTTTAGTTAAACGATATATTTAGAACTCATCCACTATTCATTCACTTATTCATTCATTCATTCAACAAGCATAAGACGTATAACAATAAATTATAAGATTATCTTTATCCCTAATCATTATATATCAGTCCGTTATATTTAACTGATACGTTAACGTTTTTCCGCTAGATTCTGATACTCCCCTCGATGAGAATGGATTGATCCTTTTCATCGAAAATATATAGGACTTGAAGTATCTTTTCTTACCACCACACGAAACATTTGAAAAATTACGGAAGACATTTCTCCTGATTTAATTCGACGAACTGTGGCGAGACTTTGGTAAACAATAACATACACTTTACGTGTAATTTACAAACCTTTCATTTTTCACACAATTCTTCAAAACATAAATTTGTCTTTCCTTGTGAACCAATTGCTCACTAAATATCAATTCCAATTCTGTTTATATAGGTTGATTGAATTATGCATCCTATTCGGGTCAATTTTTCTTTCGCCGTCCTTGTTGCCAACCTGTTCGTTCGTTCTCTTGACATTGTTGTTGTGGCACTAAGTTGCGCATTGTGTCGGCATTTTTAGAGGAAGCCTTAGAATATGCATTATCAATATTTCAATTTTTTCGAATGTTGATTTTGCCTTCATTTCTAATTCTTGTTCTAAATTTGTCTTCGTTTTTTGTTACTTGAGTTGTATTGTGATTGAAATCATTCCAACTGCTTTGATTAAAGTTTCTTTTGGCCGTGATCAAAGATATTGTACAACATCATCCTGATATTTTCCTTCCGATGTTGTGATACCAATTTTGTCATGATATCTCCCGGGTTCTGTATGCTGGGTACAAATCTGGTGACCCACTCATTCCTTGAAACACCTTCCCTACAATACTTGTATGCCACTGCTACGGATTTCTTCTTTAAAGTAGCATCTGGGACACTGGTATTCCATAGCACGCTTTGATTGTTTAAGTAGATGATTGCTGGATTGTTAACAGGGATTCCCATCATTCTCAATTTATATCTAAGTCCTCTGATGTAATCACAACACTGATGTATTGCCACAAATTTGCTACCAAATGTACTTATCTCACAAGAACCATGCTTTTTCGAAAACCAATATACAAATGCTTTATTCAAGTAGATAATAAATCTGGTCCTGGACCGTCTGATCAGTTTGCAACAGGCATGTGAGGCGTCGACAAACACTCTGATATTAAATTCCTTTCATTTTGCCTGTGGGGCATTATTTGGTGGTAAGTCTACCTCATCACCATAATAGGATGACCAATCTCCATTTTTATTAAAGTCTTCATCACTTATTTCTGGGTAACTTAGATCTAACACCAACCTTGCATAACTGTGGCATTTCAAGTATGCGAATATATGTAGGATTTGGCTTAGATGTTCCTCTCTTGGTATGTCTACGAAGGAGGATAACATGGAAACTTCTGTGATTATGTGGACTCTTCCCATTCCAATCATCCATCGCAGGATTCCTATTAACGATTGGTAATAGGTTGTGTCTTTGTCATTTAATGGTGTTTTTGAGTGGTGCTAGGTTCTTCTCTTTTAAATATGTCTCTGCATTTTTCACTGCTTCTTTAATATATTGAGACATGTTAAAATAATAAGAGGTAGTCACATCATTTAATTTCATATTGGATAGTTTCATTGGGAAATACTTATCAATTTTATGTATCTGTTCTTTTGCATTCTCTCATATGACCAAACATTCATCCACATACAATAAGACCATTTTTATCTACTGCATCTCTTATCCAACAGTCCGGATCGGCTTGACAGGGTTGTCATTTCAGCATTTCCATACAGCCTCTTAAGTGGTCGTGGAAAACTCTGCCTGCACATTTTGTGCCATACAACGCTCGCACAATCAAAGCCTTACAGTCTTTCAATTCCGGTTCAAATTCTGGTCCACAGATTGTCCAGTACTTTTCTGATGATGGTGCTGTCAAATATGTATTTTGGATGCCACCGACAGTGACATCTAGTTCATTAAGTGCAGCATGTACAAATGCTATTCGAACAGTCTCCCTTGAGGTGCGCTATTTTGTTGGTTTCCGTTTATGTTTTGACGGTGCATTGGGAGGTCTGATGGCGAGATTTGATTGTACATTTGCCGGTTGTAGCCAGGTACCATCGGTGGTATTCTATTGGAGATGTTTCCATTGAATACATTGAGGTGTGGCATCGGTTGATTTGTGGGCAATGCTTGATTGTATCTATTGTCCTGGTGGTTGGGCTTTATTGACAATGTCGGATACTGATGCAGGACTGGTGGTGGTAGTTGTGTATTGTTAACTACTTGCTCGTATCGTGGTGGTAACTGGTTTTGGTTTGATTGACTGACCATGGGGATATGGATATCGTTGAACCCATGATTCGTAGCACTGTTTTTACCCAGAATTTCCTCTGGGAATAGAGTGACTTGACTGATTCCGGAGGAAGACCTCGGAATACTATTTGTATCTGACGTGTACACTATGCACACGGATGGGGTTGGGTTGGTATTCACTAGTGGTGGCATTAGCCTAGTGTTTACTAACGATGGTTGATTTATTGATGGCTGCAAGCCGGGATTAACGGGTGGTGGTAGGCTTGGAGCGGCCGTGGAATCTTTTGATTGGGAGGGTGTTGAATGAGGATCATATTCTGGTGCTAATCCTCTGGCTCTCCTTGAGAATCTTTCGGACGATGGATCAATGTGGCGATGCAAAATGGACGGTTGGGGTTTCAGCTATCCTTTACTGCGTCCGTGATGATCTGACGTTTTTGTTGTTTTGCAGAGGAAAACTTCACGTCCTCACTTCGCTCGAATGTGTTGGTGATGGCAATGAAATCAATTGCGGTACTGTTGCGGCGTATCGTATTGGAGTTTTCGCCATTGGCGGGCTACATAACCTATAGATGTAGTAACTGTGAGCTTATTTTACATGTAATTATTTAGGAGATATGGACGTGCAAAAGTAAATCAATCTTGAATTCATTAACATTCAAAATGAAAAAGATACTCTCTACCTACGTACCAGCCATAGAGAAAACTCGTACCTTAAAAGTTGTACAACTTGGTATATTTTTCTTTCCTGCTTATGTACCTATTCCTAGTTCGACAGTTCCGCGCCAATTCTGTGTATGAAATTAAGTCTAAAATTATCGCGTATGTACTTCATATGAGAGAAACTGATGAATATGTTAATTGCTTGTCCATCACGTTTTATGAATTCGCTTTATAGAGAACATTTAATTCAATTTGGGCTCGCCAACATTCTCCTTGCATTTCCAGGCTTACTGTGCAATACGAAATCTTGCTATATTTGGAAGTGAAACCATTGAAACCATTGAAACAAAAAACTAGATTTGTTTCTTGAGAAAGATACACAATATATGCATAGATAGGATCTTTGGAAACATCCCTATAGTGGCGGGAAATACCTAATATGAAATCGGCATCTCCTGACGACAAATTACGACGTTCTTCTCGGCGGCAAGGCAATGTCAATGGTGATTTAGCAGAATACAGTTCTAGTGTTGATTTTTCGGACTCATCTGAAGGATCTAAAAGTAAAAAAGCAAAGCTTCAAAAAGATAAAACAAACAATGAGAGGAACACTCGATCATCTGATAAAAACAGACAGGATCCTTTACGAAAATCTTCAAGAGCCAATAAATTTTCTAGAAGCATGAATGAAAAGGAGGTTGATGTAGACTACTTTTTCACAATTAACGAAAATCATCAGCATAAAAAGGGGAAAAAATCGTCATCTGACGACGAATCTGTGGATCAAACGGAGGTTCAGTCTGCAAGTGATTCCGAGCTTGAATATGATCTTTCTTCAGACTCAACCCCACCTGGTACAAAAAAAAGACTTCGTTCTTCTAATAAGAAAACACCAGCAAGAAAGCTTACAAATAGCAATCAGAAAGTAAAATCTCCAGCAATATCCCATTCTTCTCGTCGCCGTAAAATGAAATCTGACATATCCATCCAAAGTAGCGAAGAGGATACTGAAAGTGACGAAGATGCGGAATTATCTGATTCCGATGAAGAATTCGAAGTTGATGATGATGAGGAACCGCTAAAAATACAGAGAATTATTGCCTCACGCTCCGAAACAAGAAAAGTTTGGAAATCAATTATGAAAGATATGAATACTTCTGAAGTTGAGGATGGAAGTCGATGGTTTCAAAAAGAAATAGACTCATCACAAGACCATGTTTACGAAGAGAGATTTCTTGTGAAGTGGGCAGATGTGAGCTTCTTACATTGCTCATGGGAAATGGAAGATGACCTTATAGAACAAGTTGAAGGTGCAAAAAATTATTTAAATACTTTTTTTAGAAAATCGGTGAATGGATTATTGTTTGACTTAGATGAAAGGGGAGATGGTGAATATTTCAACCCTGATTACGTGCAAATCGAAAGAATAATTGGGATTGAGTACCCCGAATATGATTGTGTGTATACAAAATTAGGCAACAAAGGTGATTCAACTAAAGCAACAAAATCAAAAAAGAAGGATGATAAAACGAATAATGGCATACTTGGAAACGAGAACATTGCAAAGTATGGTATTCTCTTGGACAAAGGCCACTCTGATTATGAAGAGCGCACTGGTAGGCAATTTCTTGTTAAGTGGACAAGCTGTGGATACTCAGAATGTACCTATGAGTTTGAAAGAGACCTAATATTGATAGATGTGGACTATGTTCCGCATGTCGAAGATTTTGTGAAAAGAAGAAAAAAGGTTAGTTCCTCACCGCTTGCTACTATTTCATTTCATCGAAATACTCAAAGTATTTGCTTTTTGATACGTTCTAGCCCACTAAAACAAAAATGAACGAGTGCTTCGCCATTGAAGAAAAGCAAAAGCGTCGATTATACAAATTCTTTGGTGAGAAAGCTCAACTAAATTCTGAAGAGAAAGAAATAAAGGTGAAAGACTACCAGGATAAACTTTCCAATTATGAATTCCCGAATGGAGGCAAATTAAGAGATTATCAAGCAGAAGGTGTATCATGGATCCTTTCAAATTATATCAATGGGCGATCTTCAATTCTTGCCGATGGTAAGGCAAATATGTAATAACTCATTATGATTTTATGTGAAAAAATCTCACGTTTCCCCTATTTTATTGGGCAGAGATGGGTCTTGGAAAAACACTTCAAACTGCTATTTATATAAACATGCTTGCTACGACTTTGAATTGTCGTGGGCCTTATTTGATAATAGCTCCACTCTCCACTGTCCAACACTGGTAAGCATGTCCTGACCTTAAAACATTTTCGCATTTTTCGGAACCAAAGTCACTCAAGAGGCCTATTCTTTAATTTATAAATCGTACTCTCCAGGCAAAGAGAATTTCAAACCTGGACGAACTTAAATACAATCATATATCATGGCTTAGCTGCAGATAGAGGTTATATTCGGGAATATGAATTCGCGTTTGAATCTGATAGACCTGAAGAAATCGGTCTTCGGCAATCCTATCTTTCCAAAGTCCATAATAGAAAAGCCCCGAAATGGTCGCGAACTTGGATGGTTGAAGTTGTTATAACAACACCTGAAATAATAACGTCAGATGATTACCCGGAATTATGTGCTGTACCTTGGGAAGTTATGGTTGTTGATGAAGCACATAAACTCAAAAGCTTCACTTCGAAATTTAATACATGTTTAAGATCCGAACGCTTTCGATTCAAACAGACGTTACTTCTTACAGGTACTCCGATCCAAAACAATATTAAAGAGTTGTGGACGTTGATGAACTTTGTTGATCCAGAGAAGTTTCAAGATTCATCTGACTTTCTTGAAAATTATGAAAACATGAAGAGCAAAGATAAAGTAGATGAGTTGCATGAAAGCATTCGACCGTATATTCTCCGCCGGTTAAAAGAGGACGTAGAGAAAAGTGTACCTCCAAAAGAAGAGACAATCATTGAAGTAGAGCTAACTCCAATTCAGAAAACATACTATCGTGCGCTTTACGAGAAAAACATTAAATTCCTTTATAAAAATAAGAAAAAGGGCTTAGATGGACCTAGCATAAATAATCTTGCTATGCAATTACGAAAATGCTGTAACCACCCTTTCTTATTAAGAGGGGTTGAACAGGAATTAAAGAATCAGTACGAGCAAGAAGGCAAAGTAATTTCTGAAGCAGACTTCTTATGCACAACATCGGGGAAGCTGGTACTTCTCAATAAGCTGCTTCCTAGACTGAAATCTGATGGACATAGAGTCTTAATGTTCTCACAATTTAAAATAATGTTGGATGTTCTTGAGGACTATCTTAGATTAAGTGGTACAAAATATGAGCGCATTGATGGTTCAATCACCGGACAAAAAAGACAAATGGCCATTGATCGATTCCAAGCTAAGGAAGAGGATAGTAAAGAATTACCCCATGTTATGTTGTTAAGCACGAGAGCTGGTGGTGTTGGAATTAATTTGACCGCAGCGGACACCTGTATTATTTATGACAGTGATTGGTAAGTGAGACAATTGTTTGAAAACTTTCTTGAGAATCCTCGAAAGTTTGATATGAAATGTTCAACTATGCCTTTCTCGAATATCAATGTAATTTATGCATTCTTTCTTCCAGGAACCCTCAAAATGATTTACAGGCTCAAGCAAGATGTCATCGGATCGGACAAACCAAGAAGGTCAAAGTCTATCGATTATTGAGTAGGAAAAGTTACGAGATGCAAATGTTTCATATGTCGTCATTAAAAATGGGATTGGATCAGGCAGTCCTTCAGGGAATTGAAAATAATGGTTCCTCATCTGGAGATGTGAGTCAGATGATACTGGATTTTACATATGTTTTTCATGTTTTAACAAAGAACTAATGTCACTTTAGAATGATTTAACAAAGGAGGAAGTCGAAAGATTATTACGCCATGGCGCTTACGACGTTTTCAACGAGGAAAAAGATGGATCTTCTGAGAAAGAGTCGAACGAATTCCTGGAATCAGATATTGACACCATATTAGCTCGAAGAAGTAGAAAAATAGTGCACGAAAACACAGGTAGTGCAAGTTCAGCTGCAGGAGGTACCTTTTCAAAAGCTGTTTTCAAAAACGATTCAGGAAATTCCGAATCTAAAGATATTGATATAGACGATCCTGAATTTTGGAAGAAAATGGTCGGCGAAGATGCTTTAAAAGTTAATGATGACACAGGTATTATTCATAAAAAAAGGAAAAGAAATGTTACAAACTATTCGGAGCATATCGATGCTGAAGTTATGAATGCAGTAGAATCTGAATATGAGAGTAACGACGAATCAGATTCTGATGAAAGTGATAATGGTTTTATGGAACGCTTTCGGTGGGGTGGAAAGCAGGAGTCGGAATGGAACAATGATGATGTAATTTATCTCGTAAAACAAATTGCAATACACGGATATACAAGAAAAGAAATTGTGATAGAGAACATAAAAAAATTTGCTTCAAGCTCAACTAGATATTCCGAACCTGAAGTAAGTTTATTGCCAAAATATTGAAGTATATATTACAACTTTCTTCCCTAACTGATGTATAAAGATTTTGAGAATGATTTGGACGATTGTTCTTATATCTGTACTAGAGACAGTTGACTCCGAAATCATTGATAAGAAGAAAGCAGCAAAAGCAAAAGCAGCTAAGAAGAAAATTGAATTTCAACCAGACAAAAGAAAGAAATCCCTGATAAACGACAGCGAAGTTAAAGGTGAAAAATCCCAATCTTTAAAGGATAAAGAACATTCTCAGAGCTCAGATCTGAAAGAACAGCAAAACGAGAAAGGAACCGATCTCATGATAGACAAAGATCAATGCTTTCGAAAGATAATAGCAACGCACATGAGCTGGATTTCTAGCCTTTTTGATGATGCGCATAAAGGTCAAATTGTTTCTCGTGATCAATATATTATTGATGCTGTAATAAGGAAAAAGAAAACAAATTCTGCTCTTGTAAAGGCCTTTCACGAAAACATTTGGCCCGCTTTGAAGAGCCGTGGCTGGAAAACTGAAGAAGAAGAATCTGATAGTGAATTCGACATTCCTAATAAAACAACATATCGTTTTAAGGGTGGACGACAGGTACGATGTTTTTTCATATGAAATATTGTGAATAGATTATTATCTAACACTGCATCTTTTGTGTCATTAATAGTATTCTTCAGTTTCTGTTGTGATGAGCGTGGCAAAGATTCAGCATCCAGAACTCAAACATGTTATTGATACAGTCCAGTGCAAATCACAAGATACTGGACCTAATGATAGAAACGATACTACCAATCAGAAGCTTTCTATAACAAATGGAACTTATCACATAGTTCGGAACCATTTAGAAAAGTTTGGATCTTTACAACTTCTTTTTGATCGAACCTGTAAACGACCCTTGATTTCATACCCAAGGAAGTTTTTGGCAAGTTTCTTGTTCGTGCAAAAAGTAAACACATTTCTGAATATAGCAACTAAACTGTCACAAGAGAATACGGATTCCTCTGACTCAAACCAGATACTCAATTTAAGACTAAAAGAGCTTCTTCGAGTAAGCCGTAAAGCTCCTCTGCCCCATCCACAATGGACTGGATATCACGATGCTGTTCTTTTTCGTGCCATAAGCAAGCACGGTTGGATTGATCGAAGTGACCACTATAAAGCTATGACACTAGATACAGATATCGAATGGGGCCGGCCTTTCGACACGAAAAATGTTCCTCAGGAGATCGATTCAAAGAATGAAAAGAAAGAAGATTTCATGTCGACAGAAACTGTTGCAAAAAGGGTCGCAACTTTTCTGAATGAATTTGGGCAGCTTGTTGATGACTTAGGATTCAACAAAAAGCTTCTAGTGTCTACTTATTGTCTTCGCAAGGAGCAGGATGATAATGAAAGTAGTCCAGGCAAAGTTCGCTGGATAGTCGATTTATCTCAAAATAAACTAGGGAACACTGAATCGTCAGGAGTCAAAGATGACAAATCTAATGAAATATCGATTTTTCCATCTCGAAGTGACCTTGCAAAACGAGCGAAATATATTCTAACAAATGCATCTACAAAGATTGGCAGTAAATCTGAAAATAGTCACAATCCCAAGGAACAAATGAAGTACGGATATGCGGTCTTGAATCAGGGAAAACGCTCAAATTTTTTTCTTGCCGAATTACTTCGCTTATTAACCAAGAACAATTACAAGCAAGCAGGTGTTCCGTTTTCGAAAAAAATTATGTCTATCGCAGTCAAAGAAGCAGACGAATTGTACAAATGCTCTCTTGAAAAAGAAGATGAGAAAGGAGAATCAGACGTCATGAACAATATTCTATTAAATTTACGTGTTCTTGAATCTCACAATAATCTAATATCTCGTCCAATCAAAAATATCTTCCGAGTCATTCTTGGAATGGAGCCTGTCAAGAGTTCAACAAAGTCGTCAGACAGTTTATTTCCTGTTTTCGAAACACCATCTTCTCAACAAAATGAAGAGAAAAGTAAGGAAGCTGCGAACAATAATACAGCCACCACCACATCTACCACTGCTACCTCCGCCGCAAAAAGTAAAGCTGAAAATCCAAAGAAATCAAGACCTCTGAAATTACGCGATTCTGCATCTGGTGATATTGCAATAAGTAAAGCTTTAGAGCATTACTTATCGGAAACAAGAAGACAACAAGACATGAAAGGAATTGAAAGCAAACTAAAAATTACATCTTTTGAAACTCTTATGTTGAGTGTTGTATGCTCACAAGGACTACCGGTATGGTCTGAGAGGTGGGGAGAGGTCATAGCCGGAAACATGACTCATTCAAATGGAGTTATCAAAGAACCTCAGAATGGAAAAGAGTTTCGAATTACATGGGTGGGGATGGGATTAGTGATGGAAAGAGCTGCAAATGAATGGAAAAGAATTGCAAACTTAGAATTGATGAAGATTAGAGAAAGATTGAAACAAGTCAAATCACCTGATCAATTGAAAACACTCAATGACAAATTAGATGTTCTTAAACATGATTCCAAAACAAAAGAAGAAGCATACTGCGAGGCTTTACTAATGTCAAAAGATCCGCTATTACTTGCAAAAAAAGTCATTATGCTGTTAGAAGCTCTTCGTCTTCGTATGGGTTCTATAGAATTTTACAAAGGATTAAATCAGAAAAAATCTAAACAATCAATTACCTCAGATAATGGAATTGGACCACGTGTTCTAAATTGGATGGCCAAAGAATTACTCAACTGGGCTAAATCTTTGGGCATAATTGATGTGAGAACTCGAACACCCTGCTCATTCACTTCGATATCTAATCAAGAAGCGTTTCATGATGTTCGTGTTGTTGCTGCTTTAGACCAAACAGCTTGTCGTAAAATTTTTGCGCAAGTTTCTCAGCAATGCAGGCTTCGTTCGGTGATAATTATCAACGGTCTTCCTGGCTTGACATTTTTGGTTCCACAAGTTGTAAAAGCCTTAAAAAGAAACGGCGATGAATGGTTATATGAACCAATGTGGTGGGATGCTGTTCAGTCAAGCGAATCTACTATACAATGCATCAATGATATAAATCTTATAGGTGGAATCCTTAATTATGGATATAGTGGTTTTGATGCCATGCTTCAACATTATGCTCTGTTTCGGAAGGTGAGAATCTATCCTCCTTAATTAAACTGATCAATAAAATTACAGAACTCACATCTTATCATCTTGTATTCTTTTTTCCGTGAAAGTATGTACATATGGAAGTCCCTCAGTATAGATCTTTTTCAAGATCTGTTGTGCAACCTCGTATAAATCAGCTGACTCGTGAACTTAGTCTATTGGAAGATAATGCAACGGTTGCTCGCCTTGTTATGGAACAAAAATCATCCGGATTAAAACGTAAATCTTCATCACCTTCTTCTTATACAGTACAAACAGGACTTGCCGCATTTTTCAAACCTCCCAAGAAAGCTGCATTACAAAGACCAAATAATCTCTCAACTCTCAAGGTTGAAAATATTTCTCCCTCTCAAATTGCGTCCACCAATGCCACAAAGAGCTTTTCAAAGAACCAACTTATAGGCTCAAATGTTATAGATTTATGTGAAGTTTCTTCTGATGAAGAAAATGCATCATAATGTTTAAAAGAATAAATGTACTTATTTTCTTAATGCATAAAGAACCGGGAAACTATTCTATACGAAAGTTAACCAATCAAACTTTTTCTGATCTATTTCAAAAAAATGCCTTTAACAGATTATGTACGCATTAAAGCATCTATAAAAGTTCCACCATATTTTGCATTGTACCAATATGAAAATAATATACAAGTACCAACCCAGAACGAAAGAACTGGCAAAGCAAACACTATAGAATCGAAAACTTCATCTTTCATGCTTATCAATCCCACTTCTTCTGGAGTACATATCACCGCTTCGCCTCCAAATTTCTCCTTATCATGATATAAAGAACTATAGAGCTTAATATACCGCGTTGTTCCATCAGAGTTTTTGAGATCAAGCTCTGGAAGGTCTACTTTTTCGACCAAGCCATTTGCTAATTTCGTTTGTATATAAATTTCCTCAAGCTCGTATGCTTGATCTGCAAATATACCAAGGTCAGGTATGTCATATTTGGCAATCACCAAAGCATTTTTTTGGATGCGAGTGTTGTCCAACCCCGTTTTTGAAACTTTATCCAAAAATGATGTTAGGGGTGGCTCGTCATTGCTATTTTTTGAGAATGATAATTGGATAGACGACAATTCTTGCTGATGATGACTATTTGAGAAAGGGAGAGGTGGTAGGAATATTTTCTGGGGAGTGATTGTTTTGAAGGAGAATACTGCATGAGCATAGGATAGGAAAAGTAAATGCTTGAGAGTTAAGTCCATGCTTTGTTTCTTCATTTTTGAGAATTGTATTTGGATTTGCATTCTATTTTCCATAATTATTTTACACAATCTACGACATCATTGTTTTCACGCATACTTTTTTATGTTCCAAAGTAAGAATATAGTTTCTTCATTTTGGATTTTGCCACGTGGAGACATATGCATTTCCAGTATCTGCCAACGTAAAAATTTGGATGGGAAAGAAAGCTTCGAACGTTATCTCCGAGATCCTTGGGATAGCAACTTGCAAGGTTAATCTTTTGTGAATATCTAAATAAATTGTTTCAACATGGTGCGTATCATCTCATCACCGGTGCTTAATGATCCAAGATTAACTACTGATGCTATCAAGCTATCTAGAAGCGAAAAAGTTGAAGTGACTGGGCAACGCTGAGGAGATTTATGGATGTTGCTTTCTTTCTTGAGTGACATTGGAGTCTTGCATCCATAGTGGAAGTCTAGAAACGTAAACACGTGTTCAGTGATGGCTATTACAGATTAGCGTTGAGAAAGGGCTTTTCGCTTGATTCGCTTGATCACGGGAAGCCCTTTCATTTCTTTCGAAGGAGAAGCAAGGATTATCATGTATTTATAGCGAGTTCTTATTCTCACCTATTTTTCCTTTCTTTCTTTTTTCAAAATAAAAACAAATTCATACATTGGACCTCTCAATGTCTTTCATCACATGATACATAGTCTGGAAAAGGTGCCCGACCAGCTGGAAATTCTCGCCCTGCAGGAAGTGCCACACAAAGACGTGGAGCCTCCAGAGCAGGCACAGGAGCCGCCGCTGCCCGTAGCGCAGGAGGTCAATCTTCCAATATTCTTCAGTTCTACACAGATGATAGCCCAGGATTGCAAGTTGGACCCACCACTGTTTTGATTTCAAGCTTATCTTTTGTAGGAATTGTGGTATTACTTCACATTTGGGGAAAATTCAGGGAAGGAACTGGAGGAGGTGATGGTGAACTTTAACTGAAACTGCAAAGAAATTGAAAATAATCGACATGATCAAAATATAGCAGCTATTTATTAAACAAACTTTCAATAAACCCTTTCTACTAAAAACGAATTAAAATAAATTGATCTCTTGAATGAGAAAGGAGTTTTA
>Ga0209092_10003237_pt1 | contig 14292 bp, 13 predicted proteins | sample FraStrMetagenome_FD_187446 | JGI IMG/M metagenome (GOLD analysis project Ga0209092, IMG submission 187446) | Marine eukaryotic phytoplankton communities from Arctic Ocean - Fram Strait ARC3M Metagenome (SPAdes) (version 2) | ecosystem: Environmental > Aquatic > Marine > Oceanic | place: Fram...
GAGTCTTTGATACAGTTATCTAAGTCCTTTGGTATTATGCCCAATATTATGCAATCAACCATTCCATGTTCATTGTCCTGTAGAAGACCGTCTCCCAAAGCATGACGTAGACCCATGATGTGGGATAAGATGTGTTGGTTGTCACTGATGCCCTCTTCAATGCTGTTCAATGAGAGTTTTTTTAACCAACCTCGTATGGGTAGGTAGTTTACAATTTGACCATCCTTAGTATCCCCAAAATAAAGTTTTTTCCTTCCCGTATTTTTACTTTGTAAATGTAATAATACGTCTTGTATTTTATATAACCAAATGTTAGCTTTCATAATACCTACTTCATATTGAATGTTTTTGTGAAGGATTAGAATGTGTGCCTCTATAAGGTCAGCCATGAAGTTGCGGAAGGCCGATATTCTCTTATTTGATATTTACTGATAGTAAATACTTTTGTTTTGAACGTAACCACAGTTGGGGGCTTCTAACTACAGTTCATTCCACGTCATTTCATTAAAATTTATCGTAACTCCCGACAATAGATGGACCTTGAGGCACAGTCTCCTCTGGTGTTTTTTGTCAATGAACTCCGAGGCGATGAAGGGGAGGGTGATGTCTTGGGGATTTTGTGGGGATGGCATTAAAAAACCTTTTTTGGAGGACTTGAACAAGAAGTATGATTACTTTAAAGGGACTAAATAAAATAAAAAAAGTTATTGAAATCATTGCCTTAATTTTTTTTGTCATTGTGTGCACTTACCATTGCTTGAACTGGAAGAAACCATTGCTCAAGAGTCCAACCATGAATGCAGTGCATCTTCTCCAAATGGTTTGACCACTTGGTAGTTGGACAAGATATTTTGCAGATTATTTGAGAAGCAATGCAAGGGGTACTGTAAAAAAAGGACTGTGCAAGGTATGAACAGTCTTTGCCTTATAGGTTTTTATATGTCGCAGTTGCCTTGCAGCTTCGCAAGACTTGTTCCAATTCAGTGGATCGGCATCCATGATGTGATTTTTTAAGTAAAAATTGTGGATAGAATGCAAAAATTCATTCATCAAAAATACACTTCTACAATCCATCATCATTGATAAACATAAAATTTAGTCTAAATTTATTAAGTACTTTTTTATTTAGATTTAAGTAATAATCTAAATAAAACTAGTACAACAATCCATAGTTTTGTCTAAATTTATGTTATTATATATTATGATGTGTGTTTTACTGCATAAGGGTATGATGTATAAGATGGAACATAAGCTGCTCATGTCCCTGTTCCCAAGGTGTTTTCGAGGTCAGGGAAAATCCTGTGGTAAATTGTTTTTTTGGTATCCTAAGTTTTTTGTTTGTTGTTGAAAAAGTAAATGTAAGGATGATTTGAAAAGTTGAGAATAAGAGCTTTTCAAATCATCCATTACTTTTTTTTAGGCTAGCCGGCATCAAAAGTTATTGTAATGCCGATTTGGCCATTTTTGTAAAATGAATTTAGACTAAATTTTTGGCAATTCTTCAGCTTGGAGAAGCTCATTCAGGTCTTTTGATAGTTTTCGTTTTAAATTCTATCCGATTTTCAAATTAATTTGAGCTCGGTTCAGTCGCGGATAAAGGAACTCTGTTTAAAAAATGCTGGCATCTGTCAGGAAAAAGATAGGATAATTGAGCGCATGTTTCAAATATTCTTGACAAGCCAGCAGGGATACATATTGTTAGGCGCTGGTTTGATTTGTTTATTTGTTCATTTCCTGTCAACAGTTGGAGCACTAAGTGGGAAGGTGAATGGAAGAGGGAATAGAAACGAAGGAAAAATTGATAATAAGACTTTCAAATTAGTAGAATTGGATTTTTTTCCGGGACGAACGGTTTTTTACGAATAATTCGATGATTTATTGTTAATTGGAGCGTATTTTACAAACTTGGTCGGATCTTTGTTTTTTTTCGTAACGAACGCTTTTTTCTTGATACATTGATACTGGCCGGAATTTATTTACGAACGGGATTGGACTTTAGTATTTTTCCAGGACAAACGGTTTTTTTAGGCAGTGGATTTTTGGATGTAGTGTTCTGACGGCGTTTATCCTTTAAGTCTAGCTTGCTAGCATTCCCTACTTGTAGGACAACCGAAGCATACATCTCAGTGAAATGCCTTTCGGGGTCCCAGCAGCTTGAGCACAAATCTTTCTCTCCAGAGTCTTAATTTCAACTCCCGGTTCATTTGAGTGAAGTAGTTGCAAACACTCGTTAAGCTAATATATCAGAACAAACAAACAAACAAACAAACAAACAAACGTAGGAACTCTGGGAAATACCAATAGGATTGTTTTTATAGCAATGATATGTTTTGCGCTTTTATTTTTCTCGATCTGGATCTGATGCAACTGTTTCTTTCTTGTGGTTAAATTTGTTTTTGCTCTTTTTATGGCACAACTTAAGGCTTCCTCCGATTGTTTGCACCATAAAATTGGATCCATGTGTTTCTGATTTTCTTTTTTTGACAAGTTTTGTAGTGACGAGATGATTACTTTGCATAGTATTTTATCTGCATCCGTGATGTGCACTTTATATCGTTTATTATTCGTTATAACTTCGCTTTTGAATTTTGCTCTGTCGTGTCGTTCCCCAGGAGAGTTCTCATGCAGCATGTTCATTAGTGATTTATGTGTTGGGGAATGTATGTCCTGTGGGGTGATTACATTTATTGAATTTTTGATTTTGGATTTTGGATCTGTTGAGCTCAGATTACAAAGAATGTTGACTACCTTTCTCATGTTCGTGAGGTGTTTGCAACACCTCTGGCATTGAGGTTGTTTCCGGTTGAGTTTGCTGGTATTTGTGGATTTGGGAGTGTTCCACTTATTGGACCGTTTATTGCGTGTAATACCGGAGCGGTATCTAGTTCTTTCTGAATGCTCACTCTCTGCGGTGTTGATCTGTCGTTGTGTGTTTGATTTGGGAGATCTTGGTTTGGTTGTGGGTTTGTCTCGATTTTCCTTAATACGACACACATTATATTCCCTATAAAAAAATTTGCAGACCGTAATTCTCCTTCCAATCTCTCTCCTTCGTTGTTGTTGTTTGGTTTAAAATTCTGTGTAAACAGGCATTTTTCGCTATCAGTAGCTCTTTGACTGCATGTCATGCTTTGGTTTGCTGAGTTTGATAGGTTTCCAGCACTTATCTCGGGACGTTGTTAGAAATAGGCCCTTGTTTGAGTTAAAAAATGGCACTGTTGTTTGTTATGAAATATTTAGCGTTGTATTGATCCCTACGCTCTGTGATGGTATGGTATCTGCACAAGGCCGCTCCTACTATCCTCACGGAGAGGGTCTAATCCTTACTTGGATACTAGCTGGTGGCTAATTTCAATGGGAGACGCCAGTAGCCGCTCCATCTGACACGTCGGTCTCTCCATCCGCACTTACCTGGTGACGTACCAATGATACCAATAGGTTTGGTTTTGGTTTTGGTATGCTATATTTTTGCCGTGTTATCGGTCCCTGCGTACTGTGACGGCCTGGTGATCTTCACGATGCCCCTGTACGTTCCATACTGTCCTCACGAAGAGGGTCTAATCCTTGCTTGAGTGGCCCGCAGCCAGTGACAAGGGGAGACACCAGTATATCCTGTACCGAACATATCGGTCTCTCCAACTTACTTACCTGGCGCGCCATGTAATTTTTCCTTTAAAATTTGTCCACGGAGAATTATTTGTAAGGGATTCGAACCCACGGGTGCTTGAACCTTAACCAAGCCCCGAACCACTAAAGCCTATAGGTTATTAATGATACCAATAGGTATATACATTTTCATGTTTCATTTAATTTAGTTCTATTTTTGTCTGAATTTTATGTGTATTTATTCAGTGATCTGCATAACCATTTCATGGAAGGGGAACCATAAGTAGGATTTATTTCTTTACGTAGTTTAACAATAATTAGAATAGAGATGCCATTAGGCAGCAGACTTGACAAGGCCTATAAGCAACAATTAAATACACTTCTTACTTTTGGAATAAGTATACTTAGATGCAAAAACCTTAAGTATTTTTCTAATCGCATCCACAAGCAATACGACTGTTAGCCATTTCAAGAAGATCGAGGCCTAATTTACATAAATGGAATGACTTTCATCATTTAAGGATTTAAACCATGTGTAAAGTCTGACAAATACAATAAATAGTTTACACTTGAATCATTTAGCTTACTCAACGACAAGCAAAAATTAGGATAATCTCTTTTCTTAGCATTATACTTAACTAATTAAAAATTCAATTTATTTGTACTTTTGGGATTTTTAAAAAGAAGCTTAATTAGATGTCAAATACGCTTAGGAAATTTTTAGAAAAATAAACAAAAAGAAATATCATTTATTTTGGATTCCCTAGAGTGAGAGTAATACCCTACTAATCATCAGCAATGTTATAGAGTGAAACATACCAATCATAAAATTGAATAATGTCCTTTTCGTTATATTGCGATGATGGAAACGAAAATACTGATGATCATAGGATTTCAGAGGAAAGTGAAAGAAAACAATGTGAACCTCTCAATAACAAGTCAAAGAAAATAGATGATACGAATCAAAATGTGAGTAGTAACGAATCATTTCATATTCATTGTATCCTGAGTATACAATTTAAGCGGCTCATCTGGATTTTTTCGGTTTCTTTCGTTAAATAGATCACAGAGGAAGTAGAATCAATTATATTCATAAGCCCTTTGCAGGATAGAAAATATAACTATTCCATTCCTGTTGATCCAAATGACGGAGATAGAGCAACGGGTTTCCGTATCGGAGCAAAAGGTAGACCACACATGAGGGCATTCTGGGCTGCAAACTTAGGCCACCGTGCCACCGTTTTTATGTGGTAAGATTTCTGTAAAATGACTTTCTTCGTTTCGTTTTATATACTTAGTTTCCTCAATATGTTATTTTATATAGGTTTTCAGCGGTGCCTCTTTATCCAGAGATTTCGGAGAGCCTTGGATTATCAGAATCGCAATTATGGACTTCAGCAATGTGTGCCATAGCAGGGGCGTTCATTTCTCGATTCTTTGTCGGTTTTGTATGCCAAAGATATGGGCCAAGAATTCCATTTGCAGCTCTTATCGTTTTTTCTAGTATACCCACGGCATTGCAAGGGGCAGTCTACACAGCAAACCAATTTTACATCGTTAGATTTTTTGTGGGTATCGGTGGTGGATCATTTGTTGCATCAGAATTCTGGTTAAATAACATGTTCAAAAGAGAATTAGCAGCTAGAGTAAATGGTTTTTCAAATGGAATGGGCTTAGCAATAGCACTTTGTTATTTTTTTCTTAGAGTTGTTGTTAATCCTCTCCTCCGGTATGCATCAGGATCAGTGGAAATAGGTTGGCGTGCAAGCTTCTCAATCATAAGTTTGGGATCACTTTGTGTTGGACTTCCATTGATTTTTCTTACTGACGATACGCCTAGAGGGAACTATTCTAAGTTGAAGAAAACTGGTGATATACGTCCAATGCCCCATTGGAATTGCTTCTGTGTATGTATGAAGGATAAAAATATTTGGATCTTAGCTTTTCAACACGCTTGCAATTTAGGTATTGAGCTCATAATTAATCGAGTCCTTTACAATTATGCAAAAGAACAATTCAATCAAAACGAAAGACGCTGCCGCTTGATCAGTTTATCATTTTCATTTTGTAACCAATTCGGTAGAGTAGTTGGTGGTGCTTTAATAGATAAAGCATATCGATACTACGGTAAGCACTTCAAATGGATGTTTCTTCAATTTGGACCAAGTTTTCACTCAAATTATTTTACTTACACAATCTATGAAGGAGGAAAAGGAGTTCTCCAGAATTATCTTGTTTACCTTTGTTTAGCAGGCGTGTTCTTCTTTCTTTTTTCATGCCTTTCCAATATCTATGTGGCATTAACGATACTCTTTCTAGCATCTTTTTTGACATCGTATTCTCAGTCCGCTACTTTTGGAATTGTTCCTTACATTCATCCAGAATTGAATGGGGTTGTTTCAGGAATTATTGGATCTGCCGGGGCTTTAGGTGGAATAATTCTTGGATTTGTTTTTCGGGAGCAATCCTTTAAACATGCATTTCAAACAACGGGGTCATTATTCATAATTGCATCCTTTCTTACCAGATTTTTTTTCATTCCAGATTACGCTAGTTTGTATTTCAACGAAGATTGCAGCGAGAAGGACGAGCTCAAAATTGTGCAGTCAGAAACAAATGACACTAAAAGCTCAAGCGATGATAGTTCATCTTATACTATGAGTCCCAGAGCAAGCAATATAGACGAACTAGATTTATAACATTTGAATTTTCTAGGTTATCATTTAAGCATTGATGGTGTTACCTATATACTTTCGTTAGAATCAATATCATGATAAAAAATCTTCCGTGTCTATTCTAAATTTAGCTTATCCTACTCCCCATCGAATTTCGTATTTTCATATTTCATGTCAAGTAAATAACTTATTTGATCTACATATTTCTTCGTCCTGTTAGTATCGATAACTTCATTGATGTACCGCACAAAATCTCTAGTATTCTAAACTCCGACTGCTGTCTTCATCAGCAAATCCTAATCAGTATATATATTTGTGAACAAACTGGAGCCCCTTTTATGTATTTTAGTGCATGAATTGCGAAGGTTGCTTATGCTTGATTCATGGCTTCAAATCCATGTTTACATGTTCATGTATATTCTTTCAACTTTTAAACTAACTTTTATTGAGCAATCTTTATTCTAGGTGTGTGTTTTCAACGAATCATTAGCATCATATCAACACAATCTTTTCTTATCGATTTTCTTCCTGAATTATCATGAATGTATCAAATTTGATGTTTGTTTCTCTTTCTAAAAATGGTATATTTTTTTATATTTCAGACTGTGCGTCATGAAATTCTTTCCAAACATGAAGAGCAGATATTTTCAGTGAGATGATGTGGTCAATATGGAGAATTTCCCACCAAAAGTAGAGTTTTTCTTCACTCCGCTTGCCTTCCACATTTTATTCTTGTAATGATTTTATTCCATTTAAAGAATCGATGCATTTTGTAAAGAGTTCTCATACGTAGGACAACCATTTTTTGATTAGATGGAGTTGTAAAATGACTTCAGTTTGAATATTTTCAACAGAAAAAAATAAACTGATTTTTCATCTTTAGTCAGATTTTCTGTTATCTGCATACTTATTTGACTACTATGTGAAAAAGTCTTAATTATACGGGTTATTTAAATGAAATAATTTTGGCAAGAGTCAATCGGAATTTCCTTATCAATACAAATTGTACGATAATATACTTTTCTATAATGGGCATCCAATTTTTGGTTCACTAATTCCCAAGTCTTCCCATGCTTACGAAGAAAGTCAGAATCCATTTAGGTACAAAATATGTATATAATTTTTCAAAGCCATATACAATACAATAGTAAATTGTATGGTTTTAAATTTTGTATTTTTTAGTTACACAGATTATTTTGATAGGACCGAATTCAATATTCGATAAGACGAATACTTAACATGTGTGTTATACTTCTCCTAAGTGAAAATGACTACTTATTTGAATATTTTGAAACACTTTGCCAATGTCTCCTTTGAAACTTTTGCGTTTAAATGCATCGAATCTGCGTTATATTCCGACTAAAGTTAACGCAAACGATCTCAACCGAATTTTGAGTTCTCTATTTCAAAACTCATCTGCTCCTTACAGTCCCTACAGTGGATTATAATAACTTAAGCATCAATCGAGATATAGAGAAACAAACATGACGATTCTGTATAAGAATTCTCTGAACAGAAACGAATCTTACGGAGATAGTGTTGTTGCTAACATAGAATACCCATGTGATCCAAATCCAGATATGCCTGATATGGAAGGTTCTCCTAGCGTTATGGCAGTGAGTTTCTCTTGATTTGTTCTTTTTTGTGACATGGTTAATTGAATGTAAGTTGTGTACTCACCGTTTTCTCGATTTGAAAGAGCGATGTTGGAAGTGAAGATCCCGCAGAAAATGCTGAAGCAAATTTAGAGCTGGCAACATTAGAGGGTAGAAAGTACAAATACGATTGTCCAGTCGACACTAACGATGACGATAAAGGGACAGGTGTTCGTATTTTGAGTATAAGGAGACCTCACATGGCTTCATTCTGGGGTGTCAATGTGGCTCACAGAGCTTCCGTATTTATGTGGTTTTCAGCAGTGCCTCTCTATTCAACAATTGAAGAAAGTCTGGGTATAACTTCTGAAGCGATATGGACATCCTATATTTGTGCAATCTGTGGTGCAATTGTGGGTCGCATCATCGCAGGTCTTGCTTGTGGAAAATACGGAGCAAGACTAACAAGTGCTGCATTAATTATCTTCTCAACGTTTCCAACTACACTCCAAGGAGCCGTAACGAATGCCACTACTTTATGTATTGCAAGATTTTTTGCTGCATTCGGAGGTGGAGTTTTCGTGGCATCAGTTTGTTGGTAAGATTGTTTCATGTTTGATTGAGGAAGAGATTGCTGTCAAATGCAATGCAACTTACATCTTTTGTTTCATATCGTAATTGTAGGATGGACGACATGTTCACAAAAGATCTGTCTGCAAGAATTAATGGTTTTTCTGGTGGATTAGGAGCAGCAACTGGTCTTTGTCAAGGATTTTTGGGAATAATGGTCTTTCCATTGCTTACCAAGCTGACAGGATCAAAGGAGTTAGGATGGCGCTTGAGTTTCTCTGTAGTATCACTCGGTTGTCTCATAGTTGGTATTAGTTTAATTTTTTTTACAGACGATACTCCAAAAGGAAATTATTCCAAGTTGAAAAGAACTGGCCAAATATCTCCCACTCCCATAATGGAAGCCTTCAAATTAGCGATGAGCAATAGAAACATTTGGATTCTTTGTATCCAATATGGATGCAATTTTGGAGTTGAACTTGCAATCAACAATGCGTTGATTAGCTATTTCAGAGAGGATTATGGGATGTCCAACAATACTTCAATTATTCTCGCTTCCGTGTTCCCAGCTGCAAATCAATTTGCACGTATGGGTGGTGGGAGATTGAGTGATAAAGCATTTCTGCGAAATGGAATGAAAGGGCGTCTTCAGTGCCAGTTTGGATTTTTACTGATCGCTGGTATTACATTTGTCTTCTTCTCCTTCTCAACTGTACTGTGGGTATCCTTATCATGTCTATGTATCATGGCTGTGCTTCTTCTTTTTTCCCAGTCTGCAACCTATGGTATAGTCCCATACATCAACACGAACTCAAATCAAGCTGTTGCTGGTGTTGTTGGAGCAAGTGGAACTTTGGGGGGTATATTGATTGCTTTGGTTTTCAGACATCTTCCAACCTACAGAGAAGCATTCTGCGTCACTGGGTACTTGATTATTTTCTCTGCTGTACTGACAGTCCTTATCAATATTCCTGGGCATGGAAGTTTGTTCTCGAAGACAGAGGATACAAGAGGTAAAGCAATGAAATCAACAACCACGAGGGAGACAGCTGAAAACCTTTCAATCAAAACGTCTTCTGTCTGTGCTGAGGAATTTGTGGATAGCATGTGCATCGTGGACTCGTCAAAAACTAGTTCAAAACAAAATGATTTTCCTTATGAAATTAATGTTATGAAGAAAAAAAGCAAGAGAAACAGTTACAAGCCACTTTTAAAAGAATCACAATCAGATTCAATTCTAGATACTGCGAGACTGTCACAAAGTGCTGATACCTTCTGCGAACCATAACTGTCATATTGTGCCATGGCTAGTTTTTTCATAGGAATATCCGTTAATTATATATTTGTAAAATAGAATTTATAGGTTTTTGAACTAAGAAAGCCGAGTTGATAAGCATTTTTTCAGTAAATTTTCAGAATTTCACAAGGTTACTTTCATTTTTCGATCGTATCATTCAGTTTATGTTATGCATGTACTACATTGTTCTCTATTTTTGGGCTCGACGATTTTTCCATAAGCCACCATAGCGGTAATAGGGATGCGAAGTGTCTCCGTCTACAACACCTCCGCTAACATCATTCCAACATTTTCCACAAACTAACTTCCACTGTTTTGATTCGTCAATGGTACACCGAATTAGTAGATCAACGCTTTTTCCACATACATCACATTGTTTTTGCCCTGCAGATGGATCACCTTTCCCCTGTCTCTCAGCACGACGTTTAGCTTTTGCAAGTTTTTTTGCTTTTTTGCGTTCTGCTTTTGCTTCATCTGATTTTTGATTACGCGCTGCTTTCTTCGCTTGAATACTACTAGCAACACTATCATTTGAATTCACTTCCAATTCACCATTGTCGTTTTCCAAAGATTCATCCACAATTTGTAAATTTACCATCCAGTCATTCAAATCGCTAATTGTCTGCTCATTTAAATTTTCTGGCTCTTTTGAAAGAAGTGATGAATTTATCAATTCAGTGCTAACAGCAGCTTGTTCCTGATTTTGCATTCTTTTTTCTTGATTTCGTTTATAATTTCCTTGTTGCTTTTCTAATCTACGTTTGCGGTTACAGCTTTTACTACATGTCGAAACTTATAACACAAAATAAACTTGATTAGCGTGTTGATGATGGACAGAAGATAACAAACTGTTTTTAATAAAATATAACTGTGACAATCCATACCTTCGTCCCATACTTTCTCCCATTTTTTTCTCCATGTGAATGGTCGATTGCAAACGACACATATTTTTGTTGGGAGATTTTCCTTTTTTACATTACGAGGCATGATAACAATTTCGTTGCAATGTTGATGCTTCTCAATAGCTGTTGTTGCAAAAAAGAATGCTGATGTAGTAGGATTCACGACACGTGAAGAAAAGAAAGGGATCCTGGACAGACCTGAAACAATATTTGACCTTGTAAAGTGTAGCCACACTAACTGTGTGGCACAAAAGGCCTGAAACGTTCGTTGAATGAAAATGATATAGTGTATTACTGGCTCAATAAAGCCACTCCAAGAGAAGAATTGAAAGACTTTCTTCTAATGAGACTTTTTTTGTCGATGCACCATCGTTGGTGCAACCATGTTTCATTTTAGCTGACTCACTCTACTAATGACATAATTATCTTCGTCGTACGTATAGTATAACTTAAACTGGGTGGAATGTAAAAAAATGGTGAATTCAACTTTAGTTCATGAATATAGACTTTTCTCTTCTTCCATGTTTGAAATATTATACAATACCGAAATACATTCGATCACAATGAGTGTAAGATCCGATATTAGTATTTGAGTAGATGATCAAAGAGCTATAATAACAACTCATAAGTATTTGATATTCTTCTGCTATCAACGTACAAACCATGATGATTCAAAATATGTCAATGACTGGGATTATTATAAAGTTATTTTCAATATTTAAACTGCTATCTCTTTTTGAATTATGCCCCTCCTAGTAAATGGTTGCGACCAATAACCATGGAATAAAGAGGATTGTTTCTAAAAATATAATAAGGATTAGCTTCTCGCATAGGTACACTAATGGATAAACCAGGATTGTTTCGAGTATGATGCCATTCCCAATCAGGGTTGTACAAAAGATCGCCAGCTTGAAGTTCAACGTATCGAATTGGAAGCCTATAATGCAATTCTTCCATCTTGTACATATCCACGGTGGCAATTGAGTTGGTGCTTTCACGTGAGGGCAATAGTAAAGCTGAATCTTTGGGTGCCAAAAAATGCCATCGTTTGGATCCGTGCACTTGGGCAAACCAATTCGTTCCAGGTTCTGAATGCCAGGCGAGGCCTGTGTAGTTCTGTCCCGGTGGAGCTCCTCGGCCCATCACCATTTGCATAGCAAAAAAAGAGGGATGTTTCTCCTTGATACTAAACCCATCCCATATTAAAGTATCCACATTTAGATCTTCACGAACGAGATTTGCAACATCCTTTTCTAATCGATTGGTATTGTCAATTACAGTAGTGTTATAGCTGAAACGACTTAATACAGGGAAAAAAAGAGTTTTTTCAGATCTAGAATCAGTGAGAATTTCGTGAAAGGAATCTTTGATTTTGGCCATATAGCGATCTTCCTGCTCGTAGGGATTGCCCTTCTTCATAACAGCAATCTCATGCTCACCAATCTTACTGGCAAGATAGCCTTTCTTGGCCCATTTTTTCACTGCAGTGGTTTCTGAAAAGATTCCTCGAATCACAACCGGAACACGAAAGTTTTTAGTTACTTTTCTCAGCTCTTCATAAGAATAATCTTCAGCAGCAATTTCAGGAATGGGCTCATGCTCTCGATGTTCTGGAAGGTATGTGAATGGATCTCTCCATAAATTGGGACAATAATAATGAAAGGGAGTAAATAGAAGTATGTTTGGTAGAATGTGGTAAATTGGTTCATTATTTTTGGCGAACCGAACAAGGATACCAATCAGAATGGTGCCTATGAAAATAGCTCGTCGTTCCTTTCGATACATTGCTTCGGTGTTACTAGCCGTCGTCATTGTGACTCTGAGACTTAGATTAAGAAATGATGTTCCTAAATAAAGATTGAAGTGTTAAGTCTGTGTGATACTTCTATGAATGCGTGGAGCCATCCCGTAAATGTAAATTATAAGATTGATGTCAATGTTTCTTTGCCATGAATACAGTCTCTTTACCGTAATAAAACATATGCACATGCATAATATTTACATATGAATAAGAACGGAAATTTCAATTGTCATTTTTTTTAATTCACAGATTAACTACATTTATTCACATACCAACGGAAATTTTAACATACTCAATAAACAGAATTCTTGTTTATCTGGGCAGCTTCATATTCATCTGTAGTTGTGATCCTGAGTGGCATTCCTCTTCAAAAATATCTGATAAACAGAACATCGTTTATCTGAGAAATATTTATAGACTTGACAAAGAAAATAAGATGGGAAGAAGTTTCACGTCATAATTTGAAGTACCGATATGTTTAAAACTGTTTTATCGTTACGACCTTAATTTTGCAATGAAAGAATCTCTTATTTGATTAACTCCATAGAATCGGCGAATTCGAGGCGTCATTTCCATATATGTCAGATGAAGTCGTATTGTCAAATAAAATGTTCTCGTGTTCCCTATCTCGACTTACTACAATAAAAAATCTCCATTTACCCAAAATGTCATCTTATATGGAAGTGTCATTGAATCCATCATACACAGTTCTTAAGGTAGAAGATGCATGCATATCAATAACAGTCCAATCACCGGAATCATCTTTTTTTTAATGTATTTTTTGTGCTCTCGATGAGATAGATCTGTGGAAAAAGCGTGTAATTCTAGCAAACAGTCCCGCTCAAGACTGTTGGCTTTTACATTATGATGCCGAATTTTTGACTCATAGTATTCTTCTTATCCATGGCAAAAGCGCTTTACATTTTGTGCCTCTTACTGAAATGCATATTCATCTCTTTTATTGACAGCCCACAGTACAACGGAGTTCCCCGATAAGCTAAAATTCGGTTTGAAGTATTTTATCATAATACTTATAGGAATCATTAAACTAGAAGAACATCGTAAATTTAGGTAAGCTTTGTATGAAGGGAAAAATAAAAGTGATCAAAATTGCAAGTATTTTGCAAATTTTTAAACTAAGATTGCATCATGTATATTTTCAGGTTTGATTTTCTTATCAGGAACACTACCTTCTGAAATAGGTAATGCAAATTCATTGAGGGTCCTGAATTTTCGTGAGTTTATTCAATTGTTATTGTTTTTGTACATTGCAGGTGTTCGCTTTTTCATTTTATTTCGTTTTCCTACAAAAAGAGGGACATGCCGCATGAAAAGATCTGGGAAGAGAAATTAAACAAATTTAAAGGGCAGATTCCTTCCGAAATTGATGCAGCTTCAAGGTTACAGCTTCTCATTGGAAATCAACAAAAGCATCTAGATTTTTCATTGAAGGAGAAAGGCTACGTAAAAAAATATTTAGGTGAAAACACATCATTTGTCCATTTATATTGTCCCACTGGATTTTTCGAAAGTGCATATTTTTTGTGTCAAGGGTCGAAAGTGCATTTATTTGTAGGGTCATTAAATCTGTCATCTACGGTATTAATACGGTACTACATGATGCTGTAGAACGTTTTAAATGCAAATACTCTGACGAAATCATTATAAAAAATTAGCTCAGATTCAAAAGTGGGGTATTTTTTTTTTGCAAGATTTATCTTTCGATTTTGAACATTTCATTTTTTATGTTTTTGAATGACGAACTTGATTCAAGATCGTTCAAGATTTATTTATTTTTCGGCGCGGTGTGAAATGATTTCAAAATCCTGGCGCGCTCACATTATTA
>Ga0209092_10003238_pt1 | contig 14291 bp, 20 predicted proteins | sample FraStrMetagenome_FD_187446 | JGI IMG/M metagenome (GOLD analysis project Ga0209092, IMG submission 187446) | Marine eukaryotic phytoplankton communities from Arctic Ocean - Fram Strait ARC3M Metagenome (SPAdes) (version 2) | ecosystem: Environmental > Aquatic > Marine > Oceanic | place: Fram...
TCTAGAGGACTCAAAGTGAGAGGAGTGTAGATGCCTAACCGCAAGAGAGACTTAGATACTAGCCGCCCCCCAGAGGAATACGAAGTAACTATACAACAAGCTATAGACAGCATAATGGCCCTCTGGGATGCCATAGAGATAGCAAAACAGGGAAAACGCGGGGATATAATTATGGTAGGTACTGCCCGAGTTGCTATCTCCGGCGCTTTTGCTGGTGAAAATTCCGATGTCCAAGTTACTGTTTGCCCAGAGCATGACCCGCCGACTCTCAAACTAGTTTAAACCTACCCAAAATCGTTAAATTACTAAAAAAAAACCCCGGAACGTCCAAAAAAGGATGATCCGGGGTTTTTAGTGGTGCCAAATAAAGGGGGAAATGGCACCCGCAGTCGTTAAGAGCGGGAGGAGTACTCCTAACACCAGTAAGGTTACTACAATGCCCTTAGTAAAGCAAGAGTATAGCTATAGTTGACGCGCCAGTTTTTTTTAGTTATCGTATTACCGAACTCATAACCAATAGGGGTATACGGATGACTAAGTATTTTGAAACGAGGAAGAAAGCGGATGGGACGGTGTTCTACGCCTTCAATCCATCCAGACATGTCAAGGAGGCTTTGGACGTAAGGTACAAATCCTTCCGCACTAAGTCGGATGCGACTGCATATTGTAAGCTAGTGGCGGCGGAGTTTGATTTACATAAACGTAAGAAGGATAAGACCGTCAAAGTTGATCCCGAGAGCATCTCTGGGCTGATAAAGTTCTATAAATCTACGCAAGAATGGATAAAATTGGCTGAAAATAGCCAAACTTTCTATGATTTGCAGTTAAGAACGGCCACTGAGATGTGGGAAGGCGCTTCTAATATGACATTTGGGCAAACTTATGCCAAAAATGTGACCGCCACCAAGGCTGACAAGCTCTACACCCAGATACAGTCACTATACTCCGACCACAGAGCCGCTAGTGTAGTAAAAGTACTGCGTAAAGTGTTTAACGTAGCTCTACGGCACGACAGAGTACGCGCTAACCCCTTCTCCAACATGAAAATACCCGGCTTACCTACCCGAAAGGTAATGTGGGAGCCTGACCAAGTGTTTAAACTGATGGAGACAGCAGATACGATGGGCTACCGATCTCTGGGGACTATCATCCTGCTGACCTACGACCTTTGTGCGAGGCCGGGAGACATGAGACAGTTAACGTGGGCCAATTATCACGAGGGTAACTTTGGTTATGTCCAAGAGAAGACCAAGACGCCAATGGGTGTAGCCGGCTCTCCTCGTTTGGTTGAGAGGCTTAAAGAGTATCACCAATACGATCCTATGGATTTGGACAGAGAGGGCTGTATCGCAATCTGTGAGACTACAGACAAACCGTACAGCAAGGATCTATTAGTCAAATACATTGCCCGAGTTAGAAACCGAGCAGGGCTACCCAAACATTTACAGCTTCGAGATCTCCGCCGGACTGGCGCAACCGAGATGGCCGAGGCTGGATGTACTGAAGATGAATTAAGAGCAGTAACGGGACATCAGTCGCGTGAGATTTTAGCGACCTATGTCAGACCAACGGTAAAGCTGGCCCAGTCAGCACAAAACAAGAGGTTCGCATCATGACGTTAAAGAAGAATGAAAAGAAAACGTGTGACCTATGTCACGAGAAACAGGCGGTGGTAGTAGAGACTACGGAATGGATGACAGACCACAAGGCAAACACTAAGCATTACTTTTGTGCTGGGTGTAAGATAATGGAAATGAAAAAACGGGGGTATTTATGAATGGGATACCTCATTACCCAGAACTCATCGAGTGCGATTTTTGCGGCAGATACACCCGTGGAAAGATTTACTACGATGACCCCGACTCAGTTAAATGCACCTCATGCCATCTGGAGTTAACTAAGGTATCAGATAGTGTAGTGGTTAAGGGCGGAGAGAAAAAGTGACCATTTTCGACCAGTCCACTCCACTTTTAATAGAATGGGATAAAAAAGCCCCTGTGAAAACAAGGGCTTACTTTAAATTGGTTGCGGGAGTAGGATTTGAACCTACGACCTTCAGGATAGGTAGATCTTTAACAAAAACAAAGGGTTACAGGGTTTTTATTGGCTAAACTCATAACTAATGTAACAGTTAAACTATAGTTAAGCTGTTGACGGTTGTGAAAATCCATGATATAAAAGCGAGGCCGCTCGGGGCCGAGCTACCCCAATAACCCGTTTAAGGGGTTAATATGTACAGTACGAAAGACCAGATCGAATTACTAAAATCGATTAAGTTATCGGATGGTGAATCTAAATCGATTGATTGTCCGTTTTGTAACGGCAAAAAGAAATTCAGTATCTCGAATAAAGAAGGCGTAGTCTTGTGGAATTGTTACAAGGCATCCTGCAAAGCTCGTGGGGCGTACCAAAAAGGTTACGGACTTAAAGGTGCTAGAAACCGAATCAATAACCTAAGACAAATATCCCGGAAGAGAACCCGAACTATACCCGAGATACTGTCTAGCCCTAGTAACCACCCGGCTGTCATGAAATATCTTGATGAGAACGGTTGCTTACACGCTTACTCAAACTCTTTAATTAAAATACGTTATGCCCCTGCGGATAACCGTTGCCTATTCTTATCGGAGGATAGTAGTGGCGCAGTTGGACGGACAATGGGCGAATCAATTCCTAAATGGATGTCTTATGGTGATACCAATTTATTAACTGTGGGTACATCTAACTACGCTGTTATCGTCGAGGACGCGCCTTCAGCGTGTGCAGTTGCGGCGACAGAAATGTATACTGGAGTAGCTATTTTAGGCACTAATTTGAGTACAAAACAGAAACATAGCCTAAAACAGTACCAAAATATCATTATTTGTCTTGACAACGATGCTAAAAAAAAGGCTATAAATTTATTAAGGCAGTTAAGAGGCTTAGTTCCATGCACTGTAAGGTTCATAACTAAAGACTTAAAGTACTGCCAACCTAGTGAAATTATTCACATTGTAGAAGAAAGGTAATGACTATAGGTGTTACCAGAAAGTGGAGGATAAGTAGACCAAATGAAGTGCAGAGGAATTGTGGTAATTGATTATGATTTGCCGGATGGATATAAACAAGCGGCCATTGAGCAAGAAGCTCTGGAAGCGGCCATAAAAGAGTTAGTCAAAGGCAATCCCCGAGTAGTACATTCGGAAGTAGATATAAAAGAACGCAGGGGTGACAATAAGCCTGACATCAAGAAGATGAAACTGCGCTCAAGTTAAACCAATACAAATTAGTTAATTAGGCCCTATCGAAAGATGGGGCTTTTTTTTGTGCGTTGTCCATGCTATCGTGTAGCTCAACTATAACTTAACTAAAGCATTAGCTATGGACATAAGACTACTTAAATCACTTCTATCATTTGAATTTTATACAGAAAACAAGGCCAACTTAACTCAGAATCTTTTCGAGGATGAGATACAGGAAGCCTACAACACCATCGTGTCGGCACATGAAAAGTACCAGCACGACCTATCGGCATCAGACATACAGATACTCTGGGCGAATAATAACCCAGTAGCTACTCGGTCAGATGCCGAGGCATTCAACGACCTGATCACGGAAGTGACCACCGTTGATCCTATCTCCCCCCTAATCGTTGCAGATGTACTGCATGGATTATGGCAACGTCACATCGGTACTAAGGTAGCCAACATGGGCATTGAACTTGCGGACGGTAACTCGTCTGCGATGGATAGGCTGGTGGGACTACTCGACTCTACCCGTGAAGGCTTCATGCCTACGGACTTTGGAGACAAGACTACTAAAGACATACATGAACTACTCGCCGGGGTTACTGATGATAACCGCTGGGCGTTCAACATCGCCACCCTATCCCGTCATGTATATGGTATTGGGGCCAGAGAGTTCGGTTGTGTGTTTGCACTACCTGAAACAGGTAAGACGGCATTCCTAGTATCTATCTGCGCTGGCCCCGGTGGTTTCTGTGAGCAAGGTGCCAAGGTAATCTATCTCGGTAACGAGGAAGACACCGGCCGTACTATGCTTCGTGCTATTCAAGCACACGCTGGACTTACTCGGGAGCAGATAGTCGCAAACCCGCAGAAGGCTAGGCAGAAGTTCACTGACATCGAAGACCTGTTCGACATGAACGAGGTGATGGACTGGGATCTCAATAAGATTGAAGCCTACGTCGAGAAAGAACAACCCGACATCCTAATCATTGACCAAGCCGACAAAGTAAACATCGGTGGCAACTTCAATGCGGGTCATGAACGACTGCGTGAGTTGTATCGCAGACTACGAGAGACAGCTAAGAAATTTGATTGTGCTGTATTGGCCGTTAGCCAAGCCAGTAACGATGCCAAGGGCCGTACCCGTTTATCGGGGTTCGATATGGAAGGATCTAAGATTGGTAAGATGGCCGAGCTTGATCTGTGTATCGGTATTGGAAAGCACGAGGCCGGGGACGTTGATGACTCTGAGCCCGACACTTCCCGCTACCTAACGGTAAGTAAGAACAAACTGTCCGGTTGGCATGGCACAGTAATTTGCAACATTCAGCCGGAAATAAGCCGGTATGTGGAGTAGATATGCTTGTAAGACTATCGAAGCAGGACGCCCATAGTTCTAAAATTTTGGGTGCAGATACAGTTAAGCTCTGTGAGATGCAGGGTTTTAAACCAAGGCTGGAGAATGAAAGCCAGTCTCGGGTTGAGGCAAACATCTACGGCTTCAAGGCTGAGTTTGCTGTAGCCCGACTGTTAGACCTGACACCCCCGACGATCAATGTAGTCAGTGATGGCGGCGTTGATCTCTGGTTCGGGGACACTTCGATAGATGTAAAATTTACTAACTCAGAGTTTGGCCCATTGGTCTTCGACACAGTTCCGAAGTTCCGTGCCCAGATAGCTGTGTTGGTAGGGAGAACCGAAGATCCAAACGAGATGCGGATCAACGGATGGGTAGATCGCAGGACGTTCAAGAAGGAATGTAACCCCGTTAATTTCGGATACGGTGACAGACTGAAGATGGAACACGAGGAGTTGTTCCCAATTGAAACCCTGTGGAAACAGTTAATGGAATCAAAATTTAAAGGGGAATAATGTGAGTGTAATAATTGTATTGGATCTAGAGACAACGGTTCAATTTGGTGAGGATAAGAGCAAGGACAATAGTCCGTACAATCCAAAGAATAAGATCGTCTCGTCTCATTGGAGGATGATAGAAGACGGGGTGTTGCATGATGCGCAACGCGCAATCTTTAACCACAACGAACAAAATGGCCTAGACGCCGATAGCAGTGAAGCCATGAAGCAAGACATTAGTCGGGCTGAATTAATGGTATGCCATAATGCTAAATTTGATGTGTCCTACTTATTAGAGTCAGGTTTCAGTATACCAAAAACGGTGTACTGCACGATGATTGGTGAGTATGTCTTTGCACGAGGACAGCGACAAGAGTTATCGCTCAAGGCAACGGCAGAACGCCGGGACGTTACCCGTAAGAAGAGTGACTTGGTGGACGGCCTATTCAAGTCAGGCACCGGGTTCGAGGCTATGCCCCTTGCTACCGTCATTGAGTACGCGGATGCCGATGTGCTATCCACCGCTGAGATTTACCTCGCCCAGCAGAAAGATCTTCTAAAAGAGTCGAACGTCGGCTTACTCCCTACCTTTACTCTAATGAACGAGATGTTGCTGTTCTTGGTAGAGTTAGAGCGGAATGGGATTGCGATTGATAGAGATACTCTGTCCGAAGTAAAGACGCAGTTTGAGGCTGAGAAGGCCCAGATCGAAAAGGATCTAGACTTTATCGTTGCTGATGTGATGGGAGACACTCCAGTTAATCTAAACAGCGGTGTAGATATGACTGCCGTGGTTTATTCGCGCAGAGTAAATGATCGCAACTACCATAAGAATGCTTTCAACATAGGATTGAATGCCCGAGGTAAGCCTCTCCCACCCCCGCGTATGAATGCCAGCCAGTTTGCCAACACTGTTAGGAAGTCTACCCGCCGTGTAATGCGGACTATTGCTAACCACTGTGATGTCTGTGGTGGCGAGGGCCGCCTACAGAAAACCAAGGTTAACGGTGACCTGTACAAGAACCTGTCCAAGTGTACCCACTGTGATGGCCGTGGCTACACACTGACTGAGACGGGCCAAGTGGCGGGGCTGAAGTTAATCCCTACCCAAGCGTCTGACGCATCTATCAATGGGTTCAAGACTGATAAGGTTACTATAGCCAAGTTGATTGCCCAAGCTCATGCGAAGGACAACTTAAAGGCGGTAGAGTTCCTTACCAAGACCTCCCGGCTAAATGCCATAAGCACTTACCTCGACTCGTTTGTGAAGAACATACAAGCATCGACTAGAGCGGACGGCCTACTCCACGCGCAGTTTAACCAGTGCATTACTCGTACCGGCCGACTGTCTTCGAGCCAGCCTAACTTCCAGAACATTCCCAAGGGCCACAAGTTTCCTGTACGCAAAGCCGTACACTCTCGCTTTGAAGGTGGGACGATTATGGAAGCTGACTTTAGTGGGCTTGAGTTCCGTGTTGCTGGGGAACTATCCAGAGATCCACAGATCATTGAGGATATTGAGTCAGGCAAGGATGTACACAAACAGACCGCCTCGATTATTAATCAGTGCGCTGTTGAGGATGTTGATAAGACCATGCGCCAAAATGCAAAGGCCTACACGTTCGCGCCGTTGTATGGCGGGATGGGAGCTAATGAGCCCCCGCATGTTCAGGCCTACTTCAAAGAGTACTTTAACATCTACAAGGGCCTTGCCATCTGGCACCGTCAGCTAATGGACGGCGTCCTCAAGGATGGTCTGGTACGCATCCCCAGCGGCAGAGAGTTCTACTTCCCTAACGCCCGTAGACTGGGCAACGGCAGAATTACTAATGCCACCGCCGTAGTTAATTACCCTTGTCAAAGTTTTGCCACGGCCGACCTTGTTGTGATGTCCTGTGTCCGGGCGCATGAAAGATTTAAAGATGAGAAGTTTAAGTCTCGTCTTATCCTAACTGTCCATGACTCCATTGTTGTTGACGTACACCCGGACGAAGACGCTCGGGTTATTGAGGCATTAAAATGGGCGATGGGTGGCTTGGCTGGGGAGGTTAGTAAACGCTATGATTACGATCTTCTTTTGCCTCTTGATATCGAGATTACTCAAGGGCCGAACTGGATGGAACAAGTCGAACTTATTATTGACTAACGCCACTAACTAAGGTAATCTTAAACTTCCTATAAAATACGTTACTAATGTAACAACCGGAGACTTATATGAATGAACTTACTACTATCAGCAAAGCTGACCAACAAGAACTTGCCGCCGCTATGGGTATGGGGGGTGGTTCTAGTAATGCTACTGCTGACAGACTCCCTGAACTGAAGATTAACTACCAAGAAGAGAATGACCAAGGTCAAGAACTTCCCCGTGGACAGTTTTATGTGAAGGGTACTGAAGACGATCCAGTCTTTGCCAAGAAGGTTACCTTCAGACCTTTGAGCCAGCTATTCCAGTGGATTCAATACGACCCTGAAGAGAACAAGGTAAAGAACAAAACCTTGATGATCCCTATGCTTCGCCAAGAAGCTCGTGACATGAACGGAACTACCCGCTGTGGTAAGCCGACAAGCAATGTCTTGCGTGAGTTAGGTAAAGAGGAACAAAAGAAGTACAGCGACATTAAGTGCTTTCGACAGATCCGTGGACTTGTTTCTTATGAAGGTAAGAACGCCGATGGTGACACCGTGACTGTTGAAAATCAGCCAGTTATCTTGATGCTCAAAGGCAGTAACTTTAACCCCTTTGAAGACGAGTTCCTGAAGAAGTTACCTCGGGGCCGCAAGATGCATGAGTACACAGTATCTGTGACTGCTACTAAGACTAAAGGTAGCGGCGGAAATGTGTGGTGGGTGATGAACTTTAACCCAGACTTAGTAAATGCTGTGGCTATGGACGATCAGGTCTTCGAGACCGTGAAGGTCATGCACGACATGGTGAAGGGCGAGAATGAAAAGATTCAGGCTTCCCATGAAAAGGCACTTCGCAACAATCAACTATCTGACGATGCACTAGATGCCATCGTATCTGTTTCGGGCGACTTGGAAGACGATTTAGAAGACGAAGCATAATCCTACCTTAACCCTAAACGAGGTACGTTATGTCTCTAAATATACTTGAAAACCAATTGCACCGGGTACTGGACAAGCTGTCTAATGGGCAGACTGTTCCGTATGAGGAGAGTTGGATAGAAGAAGCTGGAGAGATGTTTAAAGACACTCTCCGCAAACAGATGAAGCCTCGTGAGGATAAGTTCCGCATTCGCATGTCGAATGTGGGACGCCCCTTATGCCAACTCCAGCGAGAGAAAGAAGGAGCGCCTAAGTCTAAGAACCCCTACAATAATATCGTAAGATTTATGTTGGGTGATGCGACTGAAGTTCTCGTTGAGTTCTACCTTAAACTAGCCGGGGTAAACATTACCGGTGGCAAGGCTAAAGTAAAACTTGATGTGGGTGACACCACTATCCTCGGTGAGAATGACGTGGAGATAGACAACAAGGTCTACGACACTAAGTCCTCTAGTCCTTGGGCCTACGAACATAAGTGGAGCCAAGGCTGGGAAGGCGTAGCGAAGGATGATGCCTTTGGTTATGTGCCTCAGTTACTCGGTTATAGTGACGCCTCTGGCCTAGAGCCGGGCGGTTGGATCGTACTGAACAAATCAACTGGTGAAATACAGATAGTAGAAGCTGAGTTTACCGGGGCGGATAAAGAAAAGATCCGGGATAAGATTAGTAACAACGTCAACCTGATCGCTACTGATGCGCCATTTGAAAAATGTTTTGAACCACAAGACGAGTACTTCCGTAAGCAACTAACCCCCAACAAAAGACTAGCTATGAACTGTACGTTTTGCTCGTACACGAACACATGCTGGCCCGACGCCAAATACAGACCTCAAACCCACAGTAAAGCACAGAACCCTCGGTACCACTGGTACGCGGAGTATGATGATGACCTTTAGAAACATACGCCGTAGAGCTATTGCGAATGGCTACCGATCCGGGCTGGAAGAAGACATTGGCTTACAACTTAAAGAGGCTGGGGTAAGGGCAGAATACGAGCCCTTCCGCATTCCTTTTACGGTGCCTGTACAGGGCCGTCATTACACCCCCGACTACGTTTTACCCAACGGGATTGTGATTGAAAGTAAGGGCCGCTTCACTCCTGAAGATAGAAAAAAACATATCTATATCCGTGATGAATACGGCGAGGCGTTAGACCTACGCTTTGTATTCAACAACCCTAGAGGCAAACTCCGTAAGGGTAGCAAAACTAGCTACGCTGACTGGTGTGAGAAGAATGGGTTCCTGTTTGCGGCAAAAGAGATTCCGGGTGAATGGCTAAAAGAAAAGCCTAAAAAGCGTTCATTAAATTTACTAAGTAAACTACGAGAAACAAAATGACTGAGAAATTTGTAGGCGCATTTATAGACCTCGTCCCCAATGAAACTAATGAAGGAATAGACTTCAGATTTGGGTGGGAATTCCCTGACAACATCGACCCTGATATTGAAGATCTCTTTAAGAATTTAGTGGCTGGTATCTTTGGTCTTCTAAGCAGTCAAGACGAAGAGATCATAGCTATTGGTGAGATAGTACGAAACGTCTCTGGCTTTGATGACAGCATGACTCCGGTAAGCGACACCGAAATACTATTTACCCCGGATGACGAGCTTTTAGACAAGCTAGATATGGGATCAAAAGTGATTGATATTAGTCAATTTAAACCCAAAGGCGATAAATGATGAGTGATTTATTTATTGGCCTATGTGGAAAGAAAGGCTCCGGGAAATCCTATGTAGCCGAAAATATGAGAGACCTCCGAGGGGCTAAGATAACGCGCTTCGCGGATACTCTCAAAGACATGATGCGTGTCATGGGATTTAATGAGGGCCAGATAAACGGTGACCTCAAAGAAGTTGCCTGTGATATGTTGAATGGTAAGACCCCAAGGTACGCCATGCAAACACTCGGGACTGAGTGGGGCCGTAACTTACTGCACGAGAATATCTGGGTAGATATGCTTGTTGCCAAGGCGAACAAAGAAAGCGGCATTGTAGTCGTGGACGATGTTCGTTTCCCTAATGAAATAAAAGCAATCCGTGACAATGGCGGGGTAGTAGCGTGGGTGGAGAGAACCTCTATTTATGAGGGCGAAGACGAACACGCCTCTGAAACGTCAGTGAGTTCAGCGGACTGCGATGTCTGGATCGACAACACCCTACCTATCTCAGAAGTTATAACCAACATCGAAGGTTGGGCGAGGTTGCAGAAAGATATCAGGAATAAAAATGACAAATAAAATATTAATAGATTTAGAAAGAGATGGACTGTTTGATGACCTCGGACTCACAAGACTGCGCGAAAGCTACATGCGCGAAGAAGAAAGTAGCCCCCAAGAAAGATTTGCCTTTGTATGCGAAGAATTTGGATCTAACCCGGAACACGCCCAGCGCCTGTACGAATACACAAGCAAGCACTGGCTGTCGTTGTCCACGCCGATCCTCAGTTACGGGCGAAGTAAGCGGGGGATGCCGATCAGTTGCTTCCTTACTTACCTCGATGACAGCGCCGAAGGACTAGTCGATACCTTATCGGAGGTAAACTGGTTGTCGATGCTTGGTGGCGGTGTTGGTATCCATGTGGGTATCCGTGGCTCAGACGATAAATCAGTCGGAGTAATGCCTCACCTTAAAGTGTATGACGCAAGCTCACTAGCCTACCGACAGGGACGTACCCGTCGCGGCAGTTACGCGGCTTTCCTAGACATAAGTCACCCGGACATTACTGCGTTTGTTGAGATGCGTAAGCCTACCGGTGATCAGAATTTCCGTACACTGAACCTACATCACGGCGTTAACATAACAAATGACTTCATGAACCTTATTGAGCAGTCAATGCGCGACGAGGACTTCGATGATTCATGGGATTTAATTAGCCCTAATAATGGTGAGGTAGTAGAGACAGTATCAGCTAAAGCCCTATGGACTAAGCTGTTAGAGATGCGCATCCAGACCGGTGAGCCGTACTTAGTGTTTATCGATAACGCTAATGACGATCTGCCTGTATGGTTGAAAGACCAAGGTATGAAGATCCACGGCAGTAACCTCTGTACAGAGATCTTTTTGCCTACGTCTATAGACCGAACCGCCGTCTGCTGTTTGTCTAGCCTGAATATCGAATACTACGACGAGTGGAAGTCAGATCGTCAGTTTATTCCTGATATTATGGAGATGCTAGACAACGTACTGGATCACTTCATTGCCAAGGCACCTAAATCCGTTTCTAGGGCTGTTAAATCAGCGCGTAACGAACGATCAATCGGTATTGGTACCCTTGGGCTACATGCGTATTTCCAGAAGCGTGACATGCCTATAGAGAGCGTTATGACTAAGGTGTTCAATCGCAAGATTTACGAACACATAGAGAAAGAATGTAGGCGCGGTGATAGGAAACTATTTGAGAGCCGTGGCGCATGTCCAGATGCTAAGAAAGCTGGGGTAGAACGTAGGTTCAGCCATTGGACTGCTATTGCACCAAACGCCAGTAGCTCGATCATCATGGGCAACACCAGCCCTAGTATAGAACCTTACCGGGCCAATTTATTCCGACAGGATACGATGTCAGGTGCGTATATACAGCGTAATAAGTTCCTTGAAGCTAGACTTATCGAACTGGGTATGAACACACAGAAAACGTGGGCCAGTATTACTGCGTCGGATGGTTCTGTACAGCACTTAGATATCCCGGATGACGTTAAAGATGTGTTCAAGACAGCCGATGAAATAGATCAGCTATACCTAATTGATCTGGCCTCGGATCGACAAAAGCATACTGACCAAGGTCAGAGCTTAAACCTATTTTTCCGCCCGGATGTGAACGTGAAGTACTTACACGCAACCCATTTCCTAGCGTGGAAAAACGGCCTTAAAAGCCTGTATTACTGCCGCTCTGATAAGCTTCGTAAAGCTGATCGCGTCGGTATGCAGATTAAACGTAACAGAATTGAAGACGAGATCGACCTGACAGCCGTAGCTGACGGGGATGTATGTCTCGCATGTGAGGGATGAGTATGCCAAAGAGAAAACCGAAGTTAACGGATACAAGAGATTACTATAAGCCATTTAACTACCCGTGGGCTTATGATGCATTTCAAGCCAGCGAACAGATGCACTGGTTGTGGACAGAAGTACCTATGCTGGAGGACACCAAGGACTGGCGTCACCGGCTGAATGATGGGGAGAAGGACTTCCTTGCGAAGATCTTCCGCTTCTTTACTCAGGGCGATATAGATGTGTCCGGCGCGTATATTAATAACTACTTGCCGCACTTCCCCCAACCCGAAGTAAGGATGATGTTATCTTCGTTTGCCGCTAGGGAAGCTATCCATGTGGCGGCTTATAGCCACCTTATCGAAACCTTGGGTATGCCTGAGTCAACGTACAATGAATTTAATGAGTACGAAGAGATGGTGGAGAAGCACGACTTCTTCCAAGAGCTACAAAAGGACGATAATTTACCCGCACAGATCGCCGCGTTTAGCGCCTTCACTGAAGGTATGCAGTTGTTTAGCTCCTTCGTGATGCTACTGAACTTTGCACGGCATGGTAAGATGAAGGGTATGGGCCAGATCATTGCATGGTCTATAGCCGATGAAACACTGCACACCGAGAGCATGATCAAGTTGTTCCGCACCTACGTTCAAGAGAACCGGGATCAATGGAATGATGAGACTAAGAAGATGATCTACACCACTGCTGAGAAGATGGTGGAGCTAGAAGACAAGTTCATCAACCTAGCGTTCGGCGTGAACCAGATGGAAGGTCTCACCCCCATCGAAGTCAAACAGTACATTCGATATATTTGTGACAGGCGTTTAATAGCTCTGGGCATGAAGGGCATCTTCAAAGTGAAGACAAACCCTCTGCCGTGGGTAGATGGTATGCTTGGAGTCACGCACACAAACTTCTTTGAAAACAAAGTTGTAGACTACGCAAAAGGGGCACTTTCCGGCGATTGGGCCGAAGTATGGGGAGCGGTATCATAGGAGCTTTGACCTATGTCGCATCAGAAACGACAGGCCAAAAAAAAGCCACTAGAGGTGGCATTTGATATGGGACAGAAGGCGTTTTACCGGGGGATATTTACTAGCCCCTACAAGGAATCCTCTTTCTTGCACAAGGAATGGAAGCGCGGGTTTGACTCCGGGTTTTTCCTAAACCTCAAACGGACTCAAAAAAGCTAACGCCCTTAATTGTTTACTTTGTTAGACTTTTGTAGTACCATTAACTAAATCGAAAAGGAATATGTATGAGTTTAGACACTCTCAACGATCAAATCCTAGAATGGGGAATTGAAAAAGGTATCCTACCTTACGCGGAGCCTCTCTCCCAGCTTGAGAAAACTGAGGAAGAAGTAGCCGAACTACGCCAAGCAATTTACGAGCATGACGTACCTGAAGTTAAAGATGCCATTGGGGATATTTTTGTCACCCTCACCATGCAAGCCGAGGCATGGAACCTGACGATGGATGAGTGTGTGCAAGCCGCATACGACGTAATTAAACGCCGCACCGGTAAGATGGTTGACGGTAAATTTGTTAAAGATAATTAGGAGTATTTATGTCCGAGAAAACTGAGACCCCAACCCCCGCTGAAGCTATGTCTACTGATGAGCTACTAGATTCCCTTAAAGGGAAGTTCGAGAACTGTATTGTTACCGGATTTAATAAAGAAGGGCATTTGTTTATGTCCAGTTCCATAAGTAATATACCGTTCATGCACTGGACGCTTAACCGTTCAATCTTTGAATTAGGATTGTTTGAGAAGCAAGCGGCCCAGCCCGAAACGCAAGAAGCCCCAGCGTCTGATGTTGACACTAAGGCTTCTGAATCGTAATAGTTTTGTAGTCCTCTTTGTAGTGGACACCCGCCTCCATCTCCGTCTAACCAACGGGCCAAAGATGGGGGCATTTTTATGTGCGCTTGTAGCTCAGTTGGATAGAGCGTTCGGCTACGAACCGAAAGGCCGGGGGTTCGACTCCCTCCAAGCGCGCCAGTTATACTCTAACGACAGCTACTACTGTAATTGTTAAAAAGATTAAAGCTAACCCCAGTCCCATCCAAGTGTCCGGGTCTTTCCAGTTTTCCATATTTCTAAAATATCTCTGTTATGCTTTCATCTACAAACGTAGGCTCACAATACGCTA
>Ga0209092_10003239_pt1 | contig 14286 bp, 12 predicted proteins | sample FraStrMetagenome_FD_187446 | JGI IMG/M metagenome (GOLD analysis project Ga0209092, IMG submission 187446) | Marine eukaryotic phytoplankton communities from Arctic Ocean - Fram Strait ARC3M Metagenome (SPAdes) (version 2) | ecosystem: Environmental > Aquatic > Marine > Oceanic | place: Fram...
CGAATTAGTAGAATAGATACGGTAGGTATTCCAATTTTGTCAGAATTATGTGTTATTCCTTTCCGTAGCAATGTTTGCTTGCGTCAGCAGGGTTCCTATTTTTAGTTGGGCCGCACTAAGATCGAATAGCCAGGATTAAATTTTTATCTTATAAATTGTCTAGAAATCCCGTCACTCAAAACCTATTCTCTCGCTCTAGAAAGTTTCCGAAATAAAAAGCTTTTTATTTTTTCAAGATTTTTAAATTTGTTTGTTTGTACTATCTAGTGAATTCCTTCCTCCATGGCAACGCATTACTGCTGGGATCGCAGAGAGACGCTTAACATCGGTCAACAGATGTTGAATTATTTAGATACTGTCACTGTCATTAAATAGAAGTTCAAAAAGGTATTGTACTGTTGATTGAGTTAGTCGGTGGGCAGTCGGAGTCGGGTAAAGGATAAATCGTATGTTACATTTTTTTTAGAATCTGAACATGGTCTATGAATTAAGTTTTTGTAAAGGATCTATCCAATGTGATTCAAAGGGAGAAATCAATATATTTATACAATGTTTTTTAATTTATAGAATTATGTTTTGCATTCAGCATCAAATTTCGCTTCTTTCCCCACTACATTCTTTTTTGAGACTGTTCTCAATAGAACATTGATTTATCGATTATTAGAAGTCAACATCTCTATCTTTGCAGCACGTTCATGAAAAATATTTCTTTTCTCTAAAAATTCTTGTACAAAAATATTAATAGGCATTTCAGAGGTATCATCTACCCAGCAACTTGCCACTTCCTCTGATTCTTCAAACGCTTCTTTTTTCGCTATAGTCAATTTTTTCGTTACATCGCGCACGTCCATTGGACGTTTTAGTTCATGTTGCTTGGATTTTAACTCTTTGTATTTTTCCATATTATTCTGAAATTCAGTTGATAGGGATTCTACCTCCTTAAACATGAATTCTAGCTCATCTTTGTGTGTTACGATATCTTTGGCCTTTGTAATATTTTCGTTTTGCAGATCTGACTTGAATTCTAAAATAGCACTTTTTGATGGTAAAATAGAAGCAAATTCATCAAAGACGTCATTATCTGTGAGCAAATGGGAAATTTCGTCTTTGCTCAAGGCATCTAGGGTAGGAAACGAGGTTGGAATTTCAAAGTCAAATTCAATCTCCGGATCTGGGTCAGAAACGGAATCATATGATGGAGGACCTTGACCTGAGGTATTGGTTACAACTGAATTCGCAGGTTGCATTTTTTTCAAGAATTGGTCTGTAATTTCAATCACGGTTGGAGGATTGAGTTGCAAGTGTAAAACTACTTGACTAACTGCATCTCCTAGTTTCATCCCTGACTCTTCCCAAGCTCGATCAGAAGCGATTTGAGGAAAGCCCGTAATTCTATATTTTAAGTCAACCCATGGGTGACTTACTTTTGCTCCAACTAATATCATTTCAGGAGCTTTATTTTGAGTTGAAAGGTGAACGCGAAGAATGAGAGTGTTGGAACTTCGTGTTTGAAAGACTGTATCGTGTGTAGAATCATCGTTGCGATTCATTCGACGTGTTGATGGCTTCAGAGTTGGATGATTCACGTAGGAAGAAATGTGCTCTGATCTGCTGATTCCATTCTCCTTTGTTCTTGATTCATGTTGACCCCAAGAAAACATTGTGGCGAGAGCTGCACTTTCTGCTTGTCAATAAATAGCTGAAGAATTCTATCGATGCTATAAATCTAACCACGATACAGCTCTGTCTAATATGATGTTTGCGTAAGATTTTACGTATGCAAAGTTTGACCTACAAATCGAATTTATGCACCCAAAACATCAAGTAATTTAACTAGTTAGTGTGTATTGAGATAGGTTTGTGGAAATGTAAGATTACTGAGGCTTTGTCATTCAAACTATCAAATATGTAATTTATGAAAAGAGTTAGCAAAGCAGCCTTTTTTTATGCTTCAAGATTCATAATTTTGAAATATCCATCTTTTCTGTGGGGTAAAACTTTCTTTATCTAAGTAGATTTTATGTCTAAAAAACTTTCCATACTTTCCTTTCTTAACTCATACGTTTAAGTTGTTGTACAGTACGGTTAAGTCGATGCTGCATTCCATTACATAGATCAAATGTTGCTTTTCCGACCTTGTTGTATGGCATGGCAAGAACAGTTTTCACATCTTGCAAAGCAAAACGGTACCTTTCTACACCCTCAAAAGCTTGTGCTCGCCTTACCAATGCCTTTACATTTTCTGGTTCAACTTCAAGAACCATTGAACAATCTTCAATAGTTCCGTCGAAGTTACTGATTTGCTTGTAGCATGCCGAACGATTAGAATATGCCTTAACTGCAAGTGGACTAGTATCCTTTCCTTCTTTCTTAAGAGCCTCAATACATTGAGAGTAATGTCCTACAGCAACCTCAAAGTTAGCAGCTTTGTATGCTTCATCACCACGTTCTTTCAATACCTCGGTGGAGGATAATCCGGCTTTACGTCTTTGTTCCATCTTTTCATACTTTGGCTTAACCTTGCGCATCATGCGTTCAATAATAGGACTTCCCGCATCCAATCGAGAAGCCAATTCAAGAGATTTCATTGCTCCAGATATGTCTCCATTGGTCATTTGCTCATCAGCCTAAAAGGTCAAGCAATGACAAATCAGACTTCTTTCTACACAAAGGAATCAATTTGACATTTGCATGTATTACTCACCTTATTACAATATGAGCTAACTTGTTCACCCCGAATCAATTCATTTACTTCCGCTTTGATGCGCTTCAAATCAGGACTTGTGGAATCAATGGCCAATCCAGATTCAAGAGTTTTGACGCAAGCTGAACAACAACAGCGACCATAAAAAGGTAAGTACTTCGCAAGAAAACTAAAAACGTCCATTAGAGAAATTCAAACATACCATTCAATTCATTCATTGCCTTTTGTGCAGTAGCAAGACGGAAATATCCTTTCAAAAACTTCTTGTCAGCCTTGATACAGTCTTGACTAGCTTGAGCCATTTCAGAATACTTTCCAATCTTTTCGTAACAGGCTGCCATGTTTGACCAGTAGGCTGGAACATTAGGATCAATGGCGGTCGCTTCCTTGTATTTGGCAATAGCTGCTTCAAATTGTTTGCCTTTGAAGAACTGATTACCTTGGCTGTAAAAATATCATTTTGCAACAAAAGGCCATGAATGAGAAAAAGAAAATGTGTTTTAAAATAACGGGTATGATCCATGCCTTCCAAGAGAAAGCAAAAAATAATATAGATGCAATATCCAGCTAAAGACACGAGATAAAATGCAAGATTTTCTGCAATCAAATGAATTTGAATATGCTCAAATGTCGTCACATGAAAGAAGTACGCAGACGTGCGACTAGGCTGAGACAGAAATTTGGAATTTTACCCGCCTCCAATTCCAATGACCGCCAATAAATGCCTTAAAAAATGCTTTCCCTCGCCAACGCGTAATCTTCAAATGCTTCAACTCCAGTATCATTGACTTCAGTTTTCGAAACAAATCTAGACTCACGCTTTTATGGCTTCTGCTTGTGGATTGGGCATATTTGCAAAAGACAGGTGTGGTAGAGGGATGGGTGTTGAGGGAAACTGAAAAGTGAATTTCGAATGCTTTCGGATCGTTTAGAAGGGTAAATAGTCGTTAAAAGGTACGAGCAACGGCAATAGCTACCTTACATTTTTTCAATTGCTATAATCCGTAGGCATAGTTTTATTCTATTTATTTATTATTCAAATTGGTGATAAAGATACGTGGCCTTTTTCTAACGCCTCTAAAGAAAGAAGGGCCCTATCTTTGTAAATCTTCGCAATAAGTCCTATCATACCATACCGTAGACTTTCCAAATTATATTCGAGCGTAGAATTAACTGAGTAGTATACTATATTCAAATATACGCACACAAAAAAGTTCTTTGATTGCTTTTCACAGACGCAATCTGTATTGAATATTTTTATGATGACATCTATCTTACCATAAAGAAGCTTTCGCAAGCTTTCACACCGCCTCGGTACCAAATCCTAAGACCGAATCATGCGTAGTACCACACTTGTAAGGAAAGCTGCCATTGCTCAGCTTTGCTCAACATCAGATAAACTCTCTAATTTGGCAGCCGTTGCTAAATGTGCTGGAATGGCCAAAAAGGCAGGTGCATCCATGCTATTCTTACCAGAATGCTTTGGATTTATAGGGGAAAGTTCCAAACAAACTCTTCAGCATTCAGAACCACCTGTAACTATAGCCAGCGATGTAGATGATCTGAAAGAGATAGATTTAGATGAAAAAAATCAAGAAATGTGTCACGCAATGGCATCGATTGTGTCTGAAACATTTTCATCCAGTGATAATTCCATTGAGAATGAATCAGCATTGAATAATTCCTCCCGATTTCAACCCTACGAATCATATTCTGCCTTATTATCATTAAAGCTACAATTTTCAAACAAGGATTTAAAAATGAAAGATATCATGGATAAGGCTCATGAAAATTTTGCCCATGACGAATGGAGAATTTTACCAGCACTTCAAACAATTGCAAGAGAAAGTGGTCTTTGGATATCAGCTGGAGGTATGCATGAACGAGTCATACAAAACAGAGAAAATTTCTCCAATGATGATTCCAACTCACAAATTGATTCGTCGACATTTCAAAAAGTCTTCAATACACATATTATACTGAACTCCTCAGGTGATATTATCACCAAATATCAAAAAATCCATTTGTTTGACGTATGCATTCCTTCCAAAAATATTAAGCTACAAGAGAGCGCCTCAACAGTCCCTGGAACAAAGTTGGTAGTATGTGACACACCACTGGGACGTTTAGGTCTTTCTACGTGTTACGATGTTCGCTTCCCTGAAATACATATGCAACTAGTCAAAGAAGGAAAGGCCGATATTATTGCTGTTCCATCTGCCTTCACGGTCCCAACAGGAAAAGCACATTGGCATACATTGTTGAAAGCGAGAGCTATCGAGAATCAATGTTATATTATAGCAGCTGCTCAATATGGAAGACATAATCAAAAGAGGGAGAGTTATGGACATGCTTTGGGTGTTGGACCCTGGGGCGATATACTTGCAGATGCCGGAGCTGATGCAAATGGGATTGGGGGAGTAGAAATTGGCGCATTTCCACCAAAAGTTGTGTTATGTGATATTGATTTGAAAGAAATGGAAAGTGTGAGGGAGCGCATGCCAATTCAACATCATCGAGATTCATCCTCTTTTTCATTTTAGTAATCACTGCACTTTTTTGTTACGATGAATATTTTCATTTCATGCTTTGACTGATGAAAGATAAGGTCAATCATATCACAACTATTAATGAACATATAGTAAATATCATTATTGCAGAGAAAATATTATATTATATTTCATTAAATCGAAATAAATATTTAATCCACTATAAAAAAATTCTTCTCAGTTACTTCTTCTTTTGCAATGAAAAATAAAAATCATTAATATTGGGCTGTTTCCAGAGAGTTTTGCGAACATTTCGTTTTTCACATAAATATTGATTTAAGGTGAGTGGATCACTTTCCGGATTCTTATATAGTAGCCAAGCAAGGACGACTGCAGCGGATCGTCCGTGTCCTGCACGGCAATGCACATATACCCTTTTATTTTGCTTTTCGTGTTTTCGAATGAATGATACAGCAGACTGTAAACACATGGAGAGATAGATATGGATGGAAGAAATAGTTATATCCATTGTTGGTAAAAATAATGGCAAATTGAAAGTAGATTAGATTGATAATCGAGCAATGTACTTTAGGAAAGTACAATGTTCTACGTTTGGTAAAATGAAACTTACCTGCAGATCTTCTAGAGATGGCTCGAAATGATCCACGGTTTTCAAATGTAACTCTTCCATTCCGAGTTTTGAGTATTTACGAGTAGGACCATCATATTCTTCACACATATTGACAACACCACGAACCTAATATCATATTTCATAGAAACATTTCATATCATTGAGTGCACATTTTCTTTTGTACTTAGAATAATAATAAAAAATATAACTCACCCCATAAAGATCATAAAGTTTATCTGGAATATGGCAAAAACCAAACGGAGCTCCACCCATGACTACAGTATCATCTACATCTGAAACCCATTTCCCAATCCTCCGCGAGACGGTAATGGGCAAGGTTGGCCAAAATAAAGTCCTGCTCACCACTGACGAGAGTTGTTTAGGTAATAAATGTTTTTGATTTAATAGGTATAGTGTGACAGTAGCTCCCATCATGAGACGAAATGATAGATGAAGTAAATGAGCCCATGTGACTGGAACAGATGCTTTCGTTGGAGTTGTTGAGTTGGTATGAATTGGTTGAAATTGATCATCATCATCAAAATCATCATTTCTCCAACTTTTACGTTTGATTTTGACGTCTTTATTGGACGTGGAGTCTTGTCGAATCATTTGGATCCAATTCGAAGATGATGTGTTTTTTTGATTCGATAGGTCAGCTTTGGCGTTTGTAACTACTGCAGGATGATTTAATGGTGAAGTTTCTTTCGCCATTCTCCCCCATTTCTTATTCGATGAAGTTGATGTAGATGCTGCAGGAAGGACATGACGTTTATTATTCTGTGAAGGATCGGAATTTGTCATTTTGTTGTGTGAGCAAGGTGGCACTTGAAAGGTTTTTTATACTGCTGATAAAAAATGACACAAAATATATCATGTTTTGGTGTCAAGATTTGAATGATTTTAAAGATCCGGACATTTGGGTTACTACGACACTTACATACGTGGAGGCTTTGCACCTCACATAACCCTTTGTTTATTTTACATTCTAATGGTGTTATGGAGAAAAAAATGTTGTAAAAGTTTATTCTATATTCAACATTTTGAATCTTTTTACATAATCTGATCGTATGCGTCTATGATTCTTTCTCTGGAGTGTGTCTTCAGTTGTTTGCCATCCCTTTCATTTTCTAATAACAAGTTTTTATTTTGTTAATTGGCACAAAAAGTATCTTCTAAAAATGGGCGCGGACTTTTTTTACTGAAGTTATCGTACGTAAACATGTACTGGACTCTATATATGCAAAAACAAAATAAAATGTAATGAAATATGATGTGCAGAAACAAAAATTGCCACCAACTAATTCTTTCCATTTTTATCATTTCTTATCCACCGTCGATCATTCTCATAAAGAAAGCATATAATCCTTGTTGCACAGGAGCCTTGTCATGCCCTCTGTACGAAAAGCTAGACGCATATCTGACATCCTTCCCGATAGTTCCAGTTCCAGCGAAAGCGATTTAGATGAAGATGATTTTGTACTCCACACGTCAAGTGATGATGACGACAACGACGATGAAAATCCTTTTGACGAAGATGATGATGATGATGATAGCCTTGGAAATAGTATTGTACATGACGATATTTTAGATGCCATGGATACTCAGCCAGTAGCATTGTCCAAAGAAACATGCAACTTAGAAACCAATAATTCCAACCAAAATACATGTCCTGATTCTCTAGCGCAACCATTAGACCCGAATAACAGAAGCGATATGGCGGTGAGAGAGAAATCTGCTCAATCCCTAACTATAAAAACAAAAATACCAAAAAAATCAAAATCAGAGGCCTCTATATCGAAATCTTCACTTCAACTGAAACGAACAAAATCCACAGATCAGCAACAGAAGAAGAATTCGCCGAACAAAAAATCGAAATCTTCTGAGAAATGTACATCTACTGCCATGAATATTGAAAAAATGAAAAATAATGAAACAGCAAATACTACGCAATCTCAATCGAAACCTAAGAAACGAAAGGCAAAAACACATGTAACTTCTTCTACAAATATAAATCTTTTACGCCAAGATAACTTCGAAAAAACAAGTATAACCTCATCCATCACTGCCTCTTCCAAATCTCTCTCATCCCAACTCCCAAGCCAAAGCCAAGATACGTACATAGTTGTGGGCGATGACTCTATATCGCAAAACCTTACCAAAGCCGTGTCTCCAGAGCCTAAAAATCAACAATTAAAATCTCCAACATCATCAATAAAGAGTTCAAAGAGCATAACAACATCTACCAAACGGCGAAGGGTTTCTACATCTCCCTCATCAAAACCAGCATTAGAGGCAGTGACTCCAACACCCAAATCTACATCCAAAGCTCAGATGGATAACATCGTTCATCATAAAACCCCAAACACAAAAAAATCCTCAAAAATAATGAACGAATTGGAAAATGTTGTCCCAGTGACTCCTTCCACGACACCAAAAGAACTCAAGTCTAAAGTAAATAAAGCAAAATCTGCAAAAGCAAAAAAAGAAGCCAAATCACATAAACCTGTGACTGCAACAACAACAATTCCTCCACCATGCTCCACAAAAGCACAACCAAAGAACAAGAAATCAAAAACGAAAGCGTCACAGACACCGTCCAATGAAAAGAAGCACAATAAAAACGATTCGTCCAAAAAAAATCCTCCCGAAACCCAAACCCAAACAGTAGCTAAGAATAAAAAAGAACAGCAAAAACCAGTACCTAAAGCTCCACCAAAAAAGAAAAAACGTAACCTCCAAGATCAGGTGCTACATGAAATGCTGATGAGTGGCAAGCCATATAACCTTAAAACACTCTCTCAATCCACCAAAATTCCAGATCAAGCCTTGCACTCCATTCTGCTCTCTCTTCTGGATAAGCAATTGGTGTTCCAACGTGAATTTTCAAGTAAATCTCGTGTAAAAATTTTGTACTGGGCAAACCAGGACAGCCAAGCAAAGGACGCTTTGAAAGCAAAGGCAACTACAGAAGAGATTGAGGAAGTTAAAAACAAATTAGTTGAATTATCAAAAGGTCATCGTCACATAGGAGGACAATTGCAGACTGTAAAGGCTCATCCAACTAATTTGGAACTAGAAAGACAGATTGAAATGGCGGAGAAAGGCATTTTAGATTTTCATAAAGCAAAATCCACAATATGTCAACGAATTGATGAACGTAAGAATAGCAAAAATGTAAAATTGCGAGAGATGAATCCAAAATCCTTGAAGTCCAAAATCAATAAATTTCGCCTTTTATGGAAGAAGAGAAAAGAGCTTTGCATGGATTTTGTAGACAAAATTGCCGAAGCCATGGAGAAAAAATTGAAAGATGCGATAAAAGTTTTGGATATCGAAACCGATGAGGCTGAAGGTGTGAAAATGCCTCTGAAGTATATAATAGACTCTTAATCTTTCAAATCCACAACTGTGGATTTGAATTCAGATGTTTAGCAGGTTTCTTCATTGTTCACAGTAATATGGTAGAATCAAATTGAGTTTATGTCGCTTTTGGTCTCAATCTCCCAGAAAGGCTCTCGTACTTTCTGTGATGATTTTATGAACTGTATTCGTATTTCAATAGACAAGTTTTAGGGAAGGATTTTTAACAGCAAAGACCAGAGGTTTTTGTGTAAATGTTCTAATAACACAGATGTACAATTTTTTTCCTATTTCTTCCAGGAGGATTTTTATTGATTAAGTTAACTGCTTTATTTTGTATGTGCTGAGATTTCAATTCGAACATAATCACGAGCGAAGAGCTCTTATAGGTCTGAAGAGTTAATACATTGCCCCACCTTACTTTACTTATCTCTCGCGCCTCTTCTTCTGTTCACAATATTACCATTTGAATTGCTTTGTAAAGTAGGCTGAACTTTCATAACCTCTTCGTTGTTTGTAGGAGTCGCTACCTTTGTCCCGTCTCCTTCTTTTTTAGCTTCTTGAAGCATTTCTTCAGTGGGTTCTTCACATTGACCGAATTCGTTCACGCGAGTATAATCAGTTCGATACTTGTACCGTTGATATAGGAAAATTACGAAAATAACATCATCCCGCAGACAGGCTAATCGGTGCATTATGGGCATTTTCACTACGAATGCAAACAAATCGTCAATAAATGTATTTACAGATTTATAAGTCATTGTTCGCCAGTTCAAATGTGCAACTGATTGGAGCTTGTAGTTAATGAAAAGCTGCAAAAATGAAAAAAAAAAAAACACAAAATGTATGAGAAAAACAAATTCTTCAAATAATATTGAACGAAGCATTTACATGAAAAAAACTTGCCTGTGGCGTCATCATCACAAACCCAAACATATAAATAAAGCCAACCAAGGTATTCAATATCCAAGAATACCATCCTTTGTGCTTTTGGTGAACCAGTGAATAAATTCCGTACCTGTCAAGATATAATAGCAATTAATTAACTTTGGGACAAGAGTTTTATAATGGTTTGTGCGGAAATCATGTAAACTCACCCAAGAACAAGTGGAAAAGTGACAAAGAGTAGATGACTTGTTGCTATCTCGTCATATTCTTTAGTCTTAGTTTTTGAATAAGAACTGGTCTCCTGCCATTGTAAGCGCCCCTCTTCAAAAGAAAATGTTATGGCCTTTGAAATTTTCCAAAACTCTATTAATAATCCAACTCCATTACTAAGCAAAATCATAGTACTTGTCTCATTATCAAATAGATATAGAAAAATTACCACCTGAAAGAAAGCATTTATTACCATGGATCTCACTGAAATACCTTCCATACTTCGTTTTCCTTTGAAAAACTTAATATCATTTTTGAATGCTAAGAAATCAAAGACTGAGTGTAGGATCGTAACAATAAATGTGATGCCTAAAAGAATTGGATTAGTATCCATAAGAATTGACCGGAACATGTCCGAATCAGTCGAACCAGGGGACATTTTTTCTTGCTGCCTCCATTGTTCTTCCAGCTGAGCCATCAAAGTGAATTTCCACATCTAAAGTATTGGTATTAACATCAGAATCAATGAATTTATGAATTCTGAAAGTAAAAGGATATATTGGTTGTAATGGAATTAATTGTAGCTTACCTGAACTGTACTTAAATCCAGATTTATTGTGACATTCTTTAATGTACCATTGACTGGAATAAGTGCGTCATCTTTCAACCAAAATTCACTCGGATGCAAAATAGGATAGTAATCTGCTGGTTCCTTCGTTTTTAATGAAGTTACTGCGTATCCAAATGTTTTCAAATCTTTACTATCATCAGTTTTGTCAAAGGAGTCAAGTTGATAAAAATTAAAAAGCTTCATGGCATCAGCATTGAAAGATCCTGGGCCGAACTGTTGGTGAAAGTTAACCAAGTGCAGGTCAATCACAGGTTTTATATAAAGAAGATATACGTCCTGATCAAAATCTCGAGCTGCCTTTCCAAGAATTGAATTATCTTTTAGATCTGCTTCGGTGAGTCTATTATCAAGCTCTTCACCGCCTTCTGATTCTTCTCCTACTAAAAGGCTAATCTCTACTCATTATGAAAAAAGAATAAAATTGGAAAGAATTTGGAGCATTAAAACAATTTGTCAGAGCACACATATTCATGAAAAGGGGTTTAAATCGCAATAATGAAACTTACCATATCGTTGTTTTTTCCGAAACTTCAATCGAGTGAGCAGGAATGATTTTTGCATGATATTCGTTTTATCGTCTACTCCTTCTTGTTCGCCATTATTTTTTCTTTTCAAAATTATGTGAGCATAGAGAGATGTCTGGTTTGCTTGCATTTGCTGTGAGATATCAACTGTGACAGATGAATTACGTGTATTAGAAGAGCTAAAGTCAAAAATCAAATCTTTTTCATGCCAAGATGCTAAAATTGATCGTTTCTTCGTTTTCCCAATATTTTTTTTCAAAGGATATGAGAATTCTTTGTCTTCTGTGATGTATAGATCTAAATCCATTTTTGTTCCAACACTCCAGAGCGAGTTGTGTTTGTTTTTTGTTGTAGACGATAAAGCTGCACCGGATGTGGCTCTGGTGGTTGCTTCAAAATAGTTATCAGAGCTTGATTTTGGTGGAAGTGAACTTTTGTTTACAAGATCGACTGGAACTTGGTTGGGGATGCCAGCTGATTGTCCAATACCAAAAGAACTCATGGCAGTTTGTGCAGCAAATTGAATGAGAATCATTAGGGAAAGCATTCTTAAGATTTCCATAGGATCAAATCCTTCAGGCTGCTGTTGTTGTTGACCCTCTGGTACAATCTGATTATTGGCGTCGTTGCCATTGGCGTCTGCCATTTTTAACGTTATTGAATCTGTAGTCTGTGACAAGCTTGGAGGAGGTGAAGCGAAGTCAAAAATGAGAAGATATAAAGTAAAAAATTTCATATAGGAGCATTGGTCATGTTAGATATGATATGTTAGAGTCCTACAGAATCTACGAGTAATTATTGCCCTGCTGCTGTCATGAAATTGCGTGTTGGCCTATCATTGTAATTATTGTAATTATTTTTATTTATTATTATTAAAAAATTATACTCGTGTCATAAAAACTTCGATTTAGTTTTTGTTGAGGTTGTCGGTTGCAACATTTTCTCACTAGAAGTAAGGCTTCAACCACACCACATACATTTCTTGAAGAGAGAAATGGAGAATACGAAAAGCTTCAACGATACCTTGCAAGAAAATGGAAGGTCAAAAAAGAAGCATGTAGCAGTGATTGTATTAGGAGATGTAGGACGGTCACCTCGTATGCAGTACCATGCCCGTTCCCTCCTTCAAAACAATTGTGAAGTCACTTTGATAGGCTATGAAGGAGAAGATTTGATACCAGATTTGGTTTCGGAAACGAAAAATCCGAGTTTTCGTATTATTCGATTTTCACCCACGAAAGCAAACAGCAACCATCAAAACAAATATATTTCGTTCATGAGTCGTATTCCCATTTTAGGAAAAGTATTGTATTATGTCATGAGATTGATCGCATTAGTTGGTGGTGTACACCTTGCACTCTGGGTGCAAATGGAAAGAGTCCCAGACTGCATTTTAGTTCAAAATCCACCCTCTATTCCGCTTTTACTATTGACCTACATATATTGTCATACTCATACAATAATTGGGATGGATTCTAAAGATGGCTCTCCAAAAACTGGCAAAACTCGACCAGGCCTTGTTATTGATTGGCACAATTTAGGTGAGTAAATATGCAATGAAAGATCGAAAATGTTACATAAAGAATCTTTCGTATGATCTGAATTAATTTTTTGCATTTATTTGGGTTTTATTCAAAATACTTCTGGTATGTCTTTTTTGAATAATTCGAAGGTTATACCATGTTTGGTTATTCCTCTCCCTATCATCCAATCAAAATCATAGCTAAAGTTTATGAAAGGTTATTAGGGCCTAAAGCAGACGCTCATCTATGTGTCACAAAAGCAATGAAAGATTTTCTTTTGGAAAACAATTTCATTACTTCTTTGAGTACTCATGAAAATGCAAAAAATGTCAATGTCTTGCATGATCGTCCGCCTGAATTTTTTCACCAATGTCAACCGAGTGAAATTCATGATGTGATATCTAGATATCAAAAAGATTTCAAAGATTGCTTTCCCAATATGATGACAAATGATTCAATACAGAATGAGTCTTATGGAGAAGGACTTGAAATTGTGGAAAGTACATTATTTACCGTAAAGCTAGAGAAAAAAGTTGGTTTTTTGGAAAATCTCATGCATGGGTCATCAAATGACGACGATAGATTTGAATACCATATGAGACATAATAGACCTGCATTAGTTGTAAGTTCTACATCATGGACACCGGATGAAGATTTTTCCATTTTATTAGATGCATTGCTCTTGTTGGAAGAACGAATTCGTTTGAAAAAACAAGAACAAAAAATGTTTGATTGTTCCAAGATAGTGGTGGTAGTAACTGGAAAGGTGAGTTCTTTTCGATTCCATTACATACACCACATTTGTGACTCTTCTCATTATTTGTTTGCATTGATATTTTTTCTGATCAATTGAATGGTGTGAAAGGGACCTCAAAAAGAAAGTTATCAAGAACAAATCAAAACCCTCAATCCTTCATTTTCGAACATCTCCATCCAAACATTATGGCTTTCTGCTTCCGATTATCCACTTTTTATTGGGAGTGCCAACCTAGGAGTATCTCTACATACATCCACTTCTGGAATTGATTTACCCATGAAAATTTTGGACAATTTAGGATGTAATGTTCCTGTTTGTGCAATCTCGTTTAAATGCGTGCAGGAACTGGTGGTGGATAATATAAATGGTAAAGTTTTTCACAACCACAAAGAGTTGGCGGAAACCTTTTTGAACATCTTTGGTGACGATGGCGATAATACCAATAATTGGAGAGAAGGGAAAGGTCTGATAAGTCAATGGAGGGACGGTATTGGTCATATGAAGCGATGGAAAGAAAACTGGAATAGTGAAGCCAGACATATTATTTATAGTGCATGTGATATAAG
>Ga0209092_10003244_pt1 | contig 14262 bp, 13 predicted proteins | sample FraStrMetagenome_FD_187446 | JGI IMG/M metagenome (GOLD analysis project Ga0209092, IMG submission 187446) | Marine eukaryotic phytoplankton communities from Arctic Ocean - Fram Strait ARC3M Metagenome (SPAdes) (version 2) | ecosystem: Environmental > Aquatic > Marine > Oceanic | place: Fram...
AACAAAAAAGGGCGAAAATATTCCAGAAGACAAAAATATTTAGCCACATGTACTCACCCAGACTGCAAGATCACTGCCCATGTATGCTGCCCAGATGGGACCAAAACATCTTTGCTACCAATGTTTACAGGTATGTCCTGTTTTGATATTGCTCATTCTCAAGAATGTCAAAACCTGTTTACAACAATTTCAAGAAATGGGAAAGACTATATCAGAACAGTACCATCACATAAGGTGGCTAAAGATTTGGAGGAACTGTATCAACAAAACTTACCTAGGAGAAGTAGCCGAGGCCGGCCTAGGCTAGTTCAAGAAGAAGAAGAAGCTCCCCATACTCCTCCTACTCTTACCACCAATAGGAGAAGCATCCAAAATTCAACACCTCCTCCCACGAACAAAAGCCCGGCAAGAAAGAGATCCCCAAGTGAAATGACACCACCACGCCCGAGAACACGCCAGAGCAACCAGAAAAAAAAAGTGATAAGGACAAGGGTGTCAAGAAGGAAAAGAAAGAGTAGCAATAGGTAGATAATAAATAGTAAACAAAATAGTCAATTGCGTACCTTGTAGTTATTGTGCAACTTGTTTTGTTCGTCGTGCCTTTGCTGCTATCAACTTGTTGAAAAGATTATTGCTGTCATTTCAATTATACGTCAAAAATTCATAGCATATCATTATATTCATAATGAATAACTTCAATTCTAACATGAAAACGATCAAGGAGGTTATTGATCCCAGAAATGTCACCGACAAAGAAAAGAAGACAATTTTCTCAACCAACAATACGAATAAGATTGATAAAAAGTTGACTTATCTAAAAAAAACGAAATATTCGGTATACCATTTAGTGGAGTCATAACCTAGTCGGTATACTACGCAAAGTCCAAAACCAGTATACCGAATCAAAAATAAGTGCCGTTAACAGATTGGCGTTAAGTTTGCGCGTTTTTCTAACAATGCAGCTTCTTATTATTATAATAAAATGACTATCCCAAGTTACAAGAATATTGTTACGTGCCTATGTACGTAAATATGAGCGATTAACTAACAAGTGACAAATATTGAATGAGAGCGTTAAGCTCTCATTCACTAGAAATTAAAAATATAGTAACCAAAGTTGATTGCTTCATTACTATTTGTTCCTTAGAGTTGGTGCTTTAAGGGTTTAATTCAGCAAGTACCATAATATGTTCAGTTTTGCTGCTAAAGATTTCTCTTCATAATATATGAATATTATTTTTGAAGCTTTGTACGTGTGCATATGAAATACTAACTTAATTTCAAACAAACCATAAGATAAAGTGTTGTGCAAGAAAGCATGAATTATTAAATGAATGTTTATTTTTCATTTCTCAACTTAGAGGGGATCAATTGCACGTATCGACAATGTGACGGCATCATTTAAGAGCCTGTAACAAGACCGATTGTATTTACTCCAACAACACACAAGTTACAAGTTGAGCAAATCTTTCCTTTCATAGACTCATCAAGGTACCGCGAACCACAATAAGAGCATTCAACGGAAGTGTCACTAGAAGTGATTGGAACAAGGTCTTTACAATCTAGTACAAACGCACTTGATTCATCGTAATTCAAAGTATGCTCATTTCTAGCCATTTGTTCGCTCTTCTGAAGAACTTTCGTTGCCTTTACCCTCAAATCAGCATTCCTCTCACTGCTCATATCAGGAAGCTCAAGAAGTCTCCTTGCAAAGCTAGCTGCTACAATATAGTTTTTATGTTTGAATGATGTACCCATGGCAGATCGTAAAGCCAACAACAAATGAATTGGTTGTAAATTACAATGAGTAAAGTAAGCAGATAACTCAGTGGACCGGGCAGGGTTCTTAACTGCTTCAGCCATGGCTCCCTTGATACGAATGGCAGTGATATATTCCCTGCAGATTTCGAGCATTTCTTTCACTTCGTTAGCTTCATTACGGTTATTCGTCACAACAAGTGGAATTTGAAGAAGAACAGAGTTGAAAGCTGCCTTGGAATCATTAAATTTTCCTGATTGGAATGCTTTATAACCTAACTTAACACCAGTGACCAAATTTTTCAAGGAAAGTGGAACACGGGGTAAACTGTCCTTGCCAGGATGAGAATCGTTGTCATTGCGTAAAAGAGGAATAGTTAAACTGACACTTCCAGGGACTCCAGGTAAACTAGCAGAGCATGCAATGTAGGAGTTGATGATTGATTTTTTCATTACTGCGAAATTACTGGCTGCAATTTGACGATTGAGCAACTGAAGAGCAGATGAGGACCCGCCTGCTGCAAGATGGTCCGCTGCGTGAGAACTGTTTGCCATCCAGCAACCGGCAGGTGGTCGCCCAGCGGGTGGCATTTGAAATAAAGAATCATCGTTCAAGTCTTGAAGATCATCCATGTCATCCTTAGCTTCTTCCTCGGGCGTATCAAATTCATCACCAAGATCATCAAGGCCGTCGTCGTCACCCCATCCGAGACCATCGTCATCATCGAAGCCGAGATCATCGTCCATGTCATCATCTCCACCATCATCCCATGCAGATACATTTGCACTCTCTTGTGGCTCATGATTAGCCTCCGAAGGATCAGCATGATCATCGTAGGCTGATTCGGCGGCCTCGAGATCTTCCAATGTGGTCTTCTTAACCTCTAGTGTTGGCCAATTATTCTCCCTAACAATAGGTGTTGGGGGTTGGAGTAAACGGCCACCACTCTTTGCACTTGTTTTGGGTAATTTATCAACTAGAAGAACGAAAATGGAAACAATTAGAATGGTATCGAACAGATGCGAATGCCATTACAAATAGTATTACTTACGTAACCCTTCAACAGATCCACCGTTTGTTTCTATGGTGACCTTGATTCTCTCAGCATCCTCCTCCAATCCGTGAATCTTTGCACTTATATAGGCTAAATTCAAATTTCCAGATTGTTCCAACACTTTAACCTTTTCCTCAGCGTTTCCTAGAAGCAAGGCATTGTGATACCTTCCCATTGTATCCTGGCGCATACTTGCAATTTTGAGCATCTTACGAAGTTTTTCTGTATCTCCAGTCAACATGTACAAGAAGGAAAGACGATCAAAGTCTTTGGTGCGCTGGTAACTCATCTCCACAACCTACAACGGGGTCAACATTTGCAATAAGAAATATGCGTATTAAAAACCAAATCAACATGTAAAATTGATGCAACTACTTACCTGATGATTACCTTGGCGCAATGCTTCACTTCCAAGAACACCCCAGACTTCGCGTCCGCCACCTCCGGGTGTGGCATTTTCGAGAGAAAATGCACTTTCCATTGCTGCTTCAATGTTTCCACAGGCCAAAGCAAGCTTGAAACGAGTTTTAGGTTCACGAACAAAATGAAGAGCAACCTCTGGGAAACCCTTGCTTTGAAGATATGCCACAATAGCTCTCCCACAGAGTCGACTGTGCCGGACCATATGCATAACTTCTCCATACTATGATTTTACGCCAAACACATTCATGAGTAAAAAGACAAAGGATATGATGTAATTAACTCTAGTCATAATAATGGTACATACCTTCTTTTTAGCCAAAGAAAGTTTGAATCGGGCTTCGGTGGTATCAATGGAAATTGATTTGGCGCGAGCTTCTCTATCGAGACAGAACAACGAGTCTTTGACGGCCCTAGTTGCATACACAGGTTGATCCAAAGTTCTGATCGTTCCAGTATCACCACTTGGTAGACAGTATTTGACATGATGCAAAGTAGTATAAATGAAGATTTCAGAAGCAGTCCCTCCAATTGGTGAAACATCCCAAGCCCCACTCTTAATACGAACTGTATCACTAATTGAACACAATTGCTCCAATTGACGATCAGCAATTATAATGCAATACTTGCACAAAAGAGCTACCTTTGATCCATCTGCTGACCAGACCACACTTTTTAATTTGGGTGCACTTAATTCTCCGAGGACACGACGGGATTGAACCTCAAACAGAACTGCCCGATCATCGGTACGCAAAAGAATACGACCACTGGATCCTCCATCCAAAAGCCCATCAACGTTGGCGACAGGAGGAGCAACTCTCTTGGTGGTTTCATTTTGAAGATTTTTGACTATGATTTGACGTTGATGACGATCCAAAATGGCAAATCGATTCACTCCCAAAAAGACAGCAGGGCCTAAGCAGTTTCCGCGTTTTCCATCTGTGACACTTCCTCCAGTTGATGTTAATGAAAAGGTGATGAGCTCATAACATCCTCCATCGACTTCACTACATACTATGACATTGCCTTCATTGGGATTGTATTGATTATAGGATAAGAATCGGGGAGCTGATCCAATTCCATCAGTTTGTGCCTGTTGTCCTACACGACGGAGAGAAGCAATGGGGACGTCCACTCCAGAGGTTCCTCCATTGACACTTCGACCGTAGTCATGACAGAAAAGTTCTCTTCCTCGCACGTAATATAATTTTCCTCCAACTCCCATGGAGAGAGCAGGTCTTTCTCTTTCCAACTATCAATTAAAAAAATATATATTTAGAAAAATTGTTGATGTATGATAATCGAAGAATAATAGGATTGTTGTAATTTCATACCTTGAATACAATCATACCGGAATCATGACCGGCCGCCAACAAATTTTGAGATCTATGTGTTGCAAAGATCCAAAATCGATCTCCTTCCCGTCGGAAAGTTTGCACACCAACACGTTTGGAAACATCCCAAACACGTATGCTACGATCTTCACTATTAGATATAATCAGTTCATGTTTAGGATGGAATAGACAGCAGGATACATTATTTGCATGCCCTCTAAGTGTATCAACTTCCCATGCTTTTGTTTCTGTCGAGTTGAAAAAATATATTTGTAAGTTTGGCAATGACTAAAACATGTGACAATATGCATTCGGGGTGAGTAACTTACCACTCATTCTCCATAGTTTGACTAATCGATCATCGGCGGCAGAAGCGATCAGGGGTAGGGTTGGGTGAAAAGCAGCCCAATTGACTCCGCGATCATGTCCCTCAAGAACATACTTCACCACAACGTCCACAGCTCCAAATAATTCGGTTTGCATATTCAATGCAGAAGAGGGTCCATTCATTCCTGTTCGTCAAATTGGAAAATATGCAAATGTCAGCATAAAGATCAACACAATATCAAGCAAAAGAATGAAGTCAAACAATCGTACCGTGATTGTCGTTCATGCCCATTCCAGAAGAAGAATCCATAACCATTCCGTTTGTACCACCGACATATTTTTTTCGTAAACCAGTTGTATCCCAAACCCGCACGGTTTGATCCAATGAAGCACTAACAATCAAGTCTTCACTGGGATGAAAGGCAGCACACATGACGTAGTGATTGTGTCCAGTCAAAACGCTCAAACATGAACGAGTTTGATAATTCCATAATCGAAGTGTTTGATCATCTGAAGCACTCAGAATCCAGGGAAATTGCTCTGATCCGGCTGGGTGAAATTGAACTGTACGGATATAATCTAAATGACCTAACAGGGTAAACAAACATCTTCGTAGTTTGTAATCCCACACTTTGATCTTGTAATCATCACCTCCAGAAACTAGCAGGGGTTCGTTTAAGTGAAAATCCACTCCTCGAACGGGGCCGTCATGTTCTTCAAATCGATCAATCACGGTTCCAACGCGGTAATCCCATCTACAAGAAAGTTATGAAAGCGCAAATACAAAGCAAAATGCAATGTGAGAAATGACACAATGAATGAAAGTTCATTTTAATCAACACAGTACAGAGATTCAGGTTGAGAATGGAATGACACTCTTTCCAACAAATACAACAACTCTGCATATTTCTAGTCTTGTTAGCTTCAACCCCGCTTTCTCCAATGAAAGATAACCCCTACAGGACCCCAGATGAGGCCATCCTTGCTCTTCAAAATGCATCCAGAGAGAAAGCACCAAGGCTAATCGAACATATTCAAAAATCATTCCCCATCACAATTTCCATGTTCTTAGCATCTCTTTATATTTGCAAGAGGTGCGTAGATTCCGTAACATTTCTAGGTACGACCCACTGTCGGAGGTAAAATAGCTGATATCTTGCATTTCTCAGATAGGCATCTCTCAGTATCAATTCACTTTTTCAAAACCTATACTCACAATTGAATAGCTCCATTGTGGAGAGAAGCGCAGATCCAAGGTCGCACAGGATGAAAGGCAAGTCCTTTCACCCGAGCTGACTTGCTCTCAAACTTTGTCAGCATTGTCGTCTCTCGCTTTTTTGTCGTATATATTATAATTAGTTTTGTCGTACAAGCACTCTTATTGTCGTGTTTCCAATGGATTGTACCCTAGGCCATTCCGTACGAAATCACATGCCTGCAATTTACAACAGGGTCTTTTTTCAAATATTATCGTACGTAGCTGGCATCCCTACCGCAATTTCAATTACGAGGGATTAAAATATCCATATTGCACATCCATCATACTAAATATATTTACGTTGAAAAAGATAGAATCTTTATCAAGATATCCTGTAAATAATCCAGATACTTAATCAAAAACAGCATATTTCATTTAAGTATCAAATACTTCCATTTTCATACATGAGAGACATCCCAATCCTTTCTTTTCCTTTGGTTTTTGTTCGTGTTTCATCGTCTCTCTTTTCATGATCGATTTGGTGAGAGGATTATTGAATACTGGTTGAATATATTATTAATAAAATACTGCTAGAAAATGAATTCCAATGCAAACTATAAAATACAGGAGATCCATTTGAATTTTGATGTATTGAACACATTATGAATAACATTCCAAAACACAAAAAGTGATATACTCTTCTACTTTCATTTCAAGCGGCATTGAATAAAATATAGAAATCGGTACAAACTTTTATTGGATAAGAAATAAAGGAGTAATATCTAATTATTCCTTTTATATCATTACGGTATCATATCATGAATTGTGTCATTATTGCAAGTTGTAGAGTTGATGCTCGAAAACTTTGTGTTGAAAATTACATTTTACACCAGTTTTGTGAAATGAATGATGTAAATGCATATTCTTAACAAGTAATTTGTTTGCACATTTGCAATGGAGCTTTTGATTAGGATTGCTACAATACTTTACTCAGATGTCATGGGAGCGAGCATGGTCACATAAAAATCGCAAAATATTCTTGGTTTTGGGATGTAAACTATTTGCATCTTGAGATTTATGATAAATGATGCAACAAAGTTTTGAAGTTCATCAAACTTGTAAAAATTACGTTACGTAGCCATCAATGCATTCTACGTAAAAAATATATTGCAGACGGTTCGCATCAGCCAAGCAGAGGAATCACAATCCCAATCTTCAAAAGCCCCCAGTTGTCGTTGTAGTATCTGCTGCCGAAGAATCTCAAATAAATGTGAGTATTCTTGCATGCCATTCAGAATCGATATAGCTTAATACACGTGCACAGTATTTCACATCATCATCGCACATATACTATTAACACCTATTTCAATCCATCTGGTGTTTATTTGACCTTATCCTTTTATGAATAGAAACAATGTCATCCGCTATGATCATGAATACTCTTTCCAAGGTTGGAGTCCCCCTCTTTGGAAATGCTAAAACAGCTGTTAGTTACATTTCTCAAAAAGCAAAATCCGTACCACGTTATAAGAATTGGGCCGTTCCAGGTGTAATAGGAGGCGGATGGTTTATTTGGCCAGCAATTACTGATGACTTTAAAGTTCAAATCGGTCTATTACCAGATCCAGACGCCGAAGCAAGTTAAGACAAAAGAATGAATATTTATTGAATGCAAACGAAATTGCAGCCAATAATGATTATTTTTGAAGAAAAGAATCACCTTTCTTTGAATTTCACTCTTCCACTCAAACTGAACTCTTGAAATTTATCGTATGCAGATAAGCGTCAAATATATTGCAACTTTCAAGAGCTACTGTAGAAACTGACAAAAGTAAAAATTCAACGTGTTGATCTTATTTAAGCCTCGCCAAAGTAAAGTTTATCCTATCTGTACTTCAGGTAAAAAGGATACAAAAAATATATTATGTTTGATTGATCATTTGACTCTCAATTTTAACTTAATTTGCCAGCAAGCATTATTACCATCATCTATTTCTCGAAATGAATATTCAATATCAGCTCTGTAAAATTATAAATCTAATCAAGCACATCAGATATATTTACCTTGAAATAGATCTGATGTGTTTGCGATTCTTGTACTAACTTTTCCCAATCGAAACCCCTTAACCATTGGCTGTCTTTGTGATTATTTGTGAGAGCAAGATACGATGTCTTGGCGAGGTTTAATTTCTGCTGATTCAACACAGTTGGAACTCAAATAAACGTGAGGGAAGATGATTGTTGATACAACGAAAAGTCAAAAATATTTGATTATCCCACAATTATTACATGACGTCATTCAATTTTTCGCTTCTGAAGCCCGAAATGAAAAAGCCAGCTTCTCGGGGCGGATGAATGTTAATCATTGGTTGATTTCAGTATGAAGTCTACGATGGGGCTACGCACTTGGGCCTTGAATTATCAGCGATTGAACGAACGAGTTTAGTACCTCTGCTTGAAGGTGAGCCTGCAGGACGCAACAACGATCATTCCATCTAAGTTCTAATTGCCGAGTCTTTCAAGACTAGTGAGTAGTGAATTTGTTCGCGCAAGAAATCATCGCTTTGCAATATGGAAAATGATGTGCTGATGATTGTATGAGTTTGTTCATCTTTCATTTTATGTCATGCGTCTCAAATATTGAACCTCAAAATTAACCTTGTTTCAAATTTCCCTCTGCCAAACTGTTCTTCCATTCCTTAGCCAAAACGTGAGAATGTCTACCTCTATGATATTTAATACACTTTCGAAAGTTGGGGTTCCTCTTTTCGGCAATGCCTCCGTGGCCTTCAAATATGGATTGCAAAAGTCAAAGTCAGTTCAACGTTATGCACCATGGGCTGTACCAGGACTTATAGGAGGTGGGTGGTTTATCTGGCCAGCAATCACCGATGATTTCAAAATTCAAATTGGATTAATTCCAGATCCCGAGGTTGAAGCAGAAAAGGCTGAGGCTGCAAAGAAGTTATCAGCTGAGGTTGTCTTGGACACTGATAAGGTTGCAACAGCGCATATTCCTCATGAAGCTAAATTGAGTAAAGAAAAGCTCGCAATGATTGCTAAACAAAAATCCGGTGATTTTTCTGATTTGGAGGAAGATTGGGATAAATTTATGCAATCTGCAATTTACGGCGATGAGGATGATGACGACGACGACGATGATGATGATGATGATGATGATGACGATGACGAGGAAGAAGAGTAAGCTGCTTCCTGATCCATTGGTAAATGGAACTCTTACTTTTAGTAGATCCTACAACACTAAATATAAAGGTTGGAAATGTGTTGTAATCTAATTCCATTTTTATGACACAGCGTTTCATTATAAGATCAAATACATTGTAACATCACAAGAATATTATTACTTTGGTTGCTGAAAGAAAAAGTTGTGAAAACACGTTAAGGTAAAAACTTATTTCACCCTTTCAAGGTAGAAAGCGATAAATGATCGCAAACATAACAATAGCTTGATTGGAAATTCTTTCTAAATCTTATACCTATATTGTATTTACCATTACCTATCTGTTTTTCTTTCAAAAGTCACTAATGACTCAATATGACGAGTTTGTGGAAAAAGATCAAAAGGCTGAGCACTAACAATTTCATATCCATTTTCAACCAAACCTTTTGCATCTCTTGCTTGAGTGGCCGGATCACAACTCATATAAACAACACGTTGTGGCATAAATTTGTAAAGCTGATCCAAAAACTCTTCTGAACAGCCTTTTCTGGGCGGATCCACCACAACCACTGTGGATTTGCGTGGAAAATCACGAACGTAGAGACTGCTTGAATCTGAGTTGCTCTCCTCTTTTGGAGCTGCTCTGTTCACTACTGCTTCGTCACTTTCAAAAATAGCTTCAGCACTGGCTGCAACAAAAGCACAATTTTGTATATTATTCAGTTCAGCATTCATACAAGCTTCATCAACTGCTTTTGCGTTAACTTCTATACCGGCGCACTGCTGAAAGTATTTCGATGTTGACAAGCAAAACAATCCTGAGCCACAGTAGCAATCAATCAAATGCGTCATTTCTGTCTCATCAGCTGCAGGTTTGGTTGCTGCTTTCACTACTTGCTCCACCATAACACTCAACATGTATGGATTGTTCTGAAAAAAATTCCCAGCTAAGAATCGAAATTTTAATCTTTCGTCATCACTGTTTGTCTTTAATGCAACGGTAGTTTCAACATACTCATTGTTATCTGTAACAACGCCTGTATCAACATCTCTAAGAAGTAGGGTGGCACCTTTCTTTGGTCGTCGTAGTGTTCCTTCTTTACATTCTGTTTGCTTTTGTTCACGCAATTCTGTCAATTTATGATTGATGGCATGTGTAGCAATATAGCATTTTGGTACATCTACAATTCGTCGCGATGATTTTTCTTTAAATCCTATAGCTGATATGAATTTTTGATTTTTTGGGGCATTGTAGTGTGGTGTTATCTTAGATCGATAATGATAAATTTCTTTTGTTCCCAATGTGTGTAAGACAGGTGGAAAAGTCGATGGATCTAGTCCTCCAACTCTTTCTAACAAGTCCTGAACTTGCTCTTGTTTCCATTCACGTTGGGTCTGTATATCTATATGTTGATATTGACACCCTCCACATTTCTGAAAGAGTGGACATTTGGATTCCACCCGATTGGGACTTGGTTCTATGACTTCAACTAGATCAGCCTCACTGTAGGTTTTCATATTGCGATAGATTTTTAGTTTGACAAGCTCGCCTGGAATAACATTGGGTACCATGACAACCCAATTAGATATGATATTGGGCTCTTCCTCTGGATTTTCTTTGCTTTGAATGATTATATCTTCTGTTGTGCGACAAATCCCAACACCTAAGTTTGTAAGAGTCGATACTCTTAAAATTATTTCTTGATGGTACTGTAATAAAAAGAGAGTTATAAAAAGGAAATCGATAGAAACGCAAGAAAGAAATGGAGGAGGAAACATAATTTATTCTTACGTCAAAAGGAATCGGTACAAATTTTCTAGGTACTTGAGGCTTTTCATCTTCTTTGGCTGTCGTAAGCAGATCAGGATTGGTAGCAACAAAATTAGGTTTCAGTGATAGTCGTGATAGGTTTTTGGAGCTTTGCAGTCTGCATTTCTTGAACGTATTAAGGAAAAACTTTGGACTGGATTTGAACGCATGTGAATGGAAAGGTATAAGCCTTGAAGATGAAGAAAAAGCTGCCACAGAAGAAAAATGTAGGGGTCGAAACATTGCCAGAAAAGTAATAATCCTGCTGAGAAACATTCTGCTCCTTTTCACTCTAGGAATCAGTAGTATTTTTTAAGCAAGAGAAATAAGTTGTCAATTCACTGCCTGTTGCTTTTCTTGAGGTTAAGGATGGTTATTTTGACTTCTTGGTTTGCAAATTAAAACGGGTATTGTACATCAACTTATTGGTTGTTGCGAAGCCTTTCTTTCGTATGGGACTCTACTTACATATCCATTTGAATTGTTATGGTTGTGTAAACTCATCCAGAAAATACCTTCGTGCGTATTTTTCATGTTTTTCATGTTTTTCATGTTTTTCATCTTTGAGCATCATGCCCCCTGCCTCTGATAATTTTTTGTCAACAAAATCAATACATAATGCCTATACCTTTAACTTTTTTATTTACATTTTAAAAGAATCACTCATTTTTTGGATTATAATCAATATTCTAATATTTGCTCCAGCAGCATAAGTCTTTCTTCACAATAATTTTAAGAAAGGGTAAAGAAATTTTATCACAAGTTATTTTGTTTCATTGTTTCGTTCATGTCTCAAAGAAGCTTCATACAAACTCTCATGCCAGATATCAAAAGACCAAATCCACTTCAAAATTTCCAGTCCTTTTTCATCAGAATCTTGATGAGCTGCCATTATTTTCAAAGGTTGGCCATCTAGCATGCGTGACAAGCGAAGCTTCCCCAAATTACCAAGATCAATATTAAATTGCTTAAAATTTACCAAGTGTTGTAAAAATTCAAACGTGTATTCGACCATATTTTCATCATAGTCATCAAAGTCGTCCTCTTCACTATAACATACAAACATTGGGCAGATAGACTTTGAATCATGTAGTTTGTCAAATATTTTCTTGCGGTGCCTGGCACGGTTGATAGATAAAGGTGATTTAGAAGGTACATATAGACCAGACTGATCTTTATCATTGACAATGATAGAGCTCAAGAGCGAATAGGATGAAATGGACGGTTCTTCGAGATCATCTTCTATATTTATTGTATTTTTGTTTGATTGATTATCTTCGTTACAATCTTCCCCAATTCTCAGATTTCGGTTTTTCAATATTACAACTTGCGGAGTAGAAGACAATGGACTTAAAAATTTTGGTAAACCATCAAATTTGGTTTGTAGACGAGGAGCAAAAATAGAAAGTATTCGTATGGCAGCATTACGAATAAATCGAGGTGGTAAATATGCACTTGGTTTTTGAAACCCTGCTTGACCAGTCACACATTCTAGAATTGGTACTTGCCTGACACATTTGTTTTCATTATCTTTGTGAGTTTTAAAATGCCCTTGAATGACTACTTGATAGGATCGATGGACTCCATGAAAGAAGTTTTGATATGAAGTCTTGAGTAGATCATTGGGATTATCTTGATCATCGAGATGTCTTTCTTTTGTTGTACCTTTTGAATTTTTAATACGTATGAGTAATGTTCCCTTGAACAAATCTGATTCAAAATCTGTCACAAGAGATTCTCCTATTTTTTCATTACCATTATTTATTGGAATAATTTGACAGTATGGACATTTGAATCCATCCTCTTCTACATTTTTTTTCATTTTCATAGTCTTAAGTTCATCTTTCTCATTTTTTCTCCAGTGATTTCTCAACGCTTCCGGCCATGGTGTTTCCAAGTAATTATTTGGTTCTGAAGCAAATCGAATCCCAATCACTCTTGTATTTGATCCAGGAGTAGGACGCAATAGTAACGGATGTTGAGGCCATTTCTCAGGGGGTAGAGTCGGAGAATACATGTATTTTTTGCAATGGATACAATGAGGAGATGCTGCTTTTTTTATATTGGAATTATCATGAAAGGAATTAAATGGAATCTTTCGATTTTTTCCAATATTCGCGGACTCATTTTCTTTAGAAGCAAATGTTGCTTGAATTTTAGCGGAGGAATAATTCGGGATTGTGCTGTCTTCGATATAATTAATATTCTCGTCATATTCTTTGTCAACAATGACACACTCTATTGATGGGAAGGAAATCTCTTCTTGTCCAAAATAATGAGAAATGATTTTTGACTTTGTCAAAGAATCATGATCATTTCTCTGTTCATTTGGGAGAACGATTGTTTTTATGGCGATCGTTTGTGTCTCAGAGGGGCTATGTGGAATTTTCGACTTTGTGGATCCTTCACTACCACCATCAATGCAAAATCTTCTACCAACTTTACTGTGGGAGTTCCGTCTGCAACTATTTGGTCGCATCCTCATAAATCTGAACGGAGATGCTGAACGAACTCGGTTAATTCCTTCTTCTTGACTCGTCCTTCCAGGTTTCCCCGCTGACTGAGATCGTCTTAATCTGGACAAACGTTCCTTCATCTTTGGGCGTACAATTGGGGATGAATCTGGTATTGAATGGCTCATTACATCATGGCTCCTCGGAATTTTCCAGAAGAGAAATGTTTATGCTATTGTGCGTTGTTACTCGACGCGGGCTAAGCTCATAATGATCATCTCCAATTGTTGAAAAGAAGAAAAGATTCTTTCAATCTAAAAATGAAGTCCTACATAGCTTTTTTCTGATAAAATAAAGAACAATAAAGTGACAGCAGTCAAACTTCATGGTTTGTTAGTTAGTTAGTGTTTATTATGGCAGTTTGAAATTGAATGATGTCTTTATTTAGAAGAAAAAATAATTCATTCTTGCTTATATCTTTAATTATCACCAGTGTCACTATTAATTAGAACTTGAGTTTAAAAGTGTGTATTGGAAGATTCTTATACGGCTGTGGACACCATCTACGAGTATACACCAGAACCTGGTAAAAATAAATATGCGTACGTAATGTCTAGAAGATAAACTTTGGGAGCAATTTCAATTGGGTAATAAAATAATTGTTCATACAATTTTTACATGCGTTATAGAAAACAATGCATTTCTTTTAAGAATAGAATTTAAGAT
>Ga0209092_10003245_pt1 | contig 14261 bp, 20 predicted proteins | sample FraStrMetagenome_FD_187446 | JGI IMG/M metagenome (GOLD analysis project Ga0209092, IMG submission 187446) | Marine eukaryotic phytoplankton communities from Arctic Ocean - Fram Strait ARC3M Metagenome (SPAdes) (version 2) | ecosystem: Environmental > Aquatic > Marine > Oceanic | place: Fram...
CGCGACATCAACGCCAAGTGAGAGGGTTTTTTCGATTAGCGGCTTAATTGATACCCAAACGCGCTCCGCCCTTACAGGAAAATCTATGTACAATCAGGTACTCATTCATAACAACTGGAAATGCCTCAATCCTTCTCTTGATCGTCTAAGGCTAGTTCTGAAGTATAATAATGAGTAACGTGATAGCAGGATAGTAGATTTGATAGCAATAGCAGATTTTTTTTTGGATTCTGCTATTTAAGGGTAAATTAGCAGATAGTTGATACTTGATACCTCTATCCGCAACACCGGGAGCTAGTTCTAGAGAGAGAGGACCAACGTACAAGCGCGCGTAGGACTTACTCCAATAGCAAGTGAGCATGCGACATAACCATGGTCCATGGTACGCCAAAATCGAGACTCCCGCACGCGCAACCACGGAATCGCCATAAAAATTTACCCGGAAATAAGTGAAACAAAAAAGAAACGAAGCCGTTCACCAATCACCACAATTCCCCCACATTTTCAGAGAATGTATTAAAAACAATGGTCGGCCTTGCATTACTTCGCACAGTTCCTAAGCATCGACGTTGCAATTTGTTCCATCCATTGCGAGATATCGAATATTCTCTCTATTTACCATCCAATCGAAAATTATCAACGCAAGCTTTGCAGGATGATTTATCGATGAACAACAATGAGAAGAAGATAGGTATATTATCCAACACCAAGGCACCAACAGCAGCTTTAGCAGATTCATTATCTACCGATAATTCTTCTTCCATAACAAATTCCGTAAGGCATCCCCTCAAATGGTCGTTCTATAAAAGGGTGCTCCCCCCGAACCTGACTGCTTTAAATTCTATCGAGGGTAAAACTCTGTTTCGTGAGGCTATGTCGCAAGGAATGATGGAACCATATTTTCCGTTAAGTGAACAATTTCTGACTCAAAGTGATCCTGCATTTTGCGGTGTTGCTACTCTTGCGATGGTGTTGAACTCTCTTCGAATTGATCCTACTGTACGCAGGTGGAGTACAAGTGGATGGAGGTGGTTTGATGAAGATGTGTTGCTAGGTCCGGGAAGTCAATGTTGCATTAATCGTGACTACGTGAGATCCTATGGTATAACAGTAGATCAATTCTTGCAAATGGGCAAATGTTTTGGAGCTGACGTTAAGCTCTTTCGACCTCCATTCCGAGTTTCTTCTGATGGAACGAACTGCAGCGATCCCAATTGTATTGATAGTTTTCGAACAGACGTTTTGAAATATTCACAAAAAGATAAACCACTGTTGGTGACATCATTTTGCAGGTCGGACTTGAAGCAGACTGGAGATGATGGACATTTTAGCCCGATTGCTGGATACCATCAACCTTCTGATCAAGTCTTGATCCTTGATGTGGCACGTTTCAAATATTCTCCTTATTGGGTTCCAATAAAAGAACTTTATCTTGCAATGTCATCAGTTGATGACACCACACGGCGTCCACGGGGGTGGTTTATAATAAAAAAGAGTGACCGGCGGATAGGACAATCCGATGTGCTTAATTGGGAAGGTAAACGACCCGTCGAAATTGTGGCTTCTCATGATGATGACGCTGAAAGTTGTCCAATCGGTGTTATCAAAAAAGAGTTTTGTCCTGCAGCTGGAGTTTGTGGAAAGATAAGGGAAGGCGTCATTTAAGAATTGTGAAACGACTTTCTTCTCCTAATTTACTATTGATTTATGTCCATTCTAAGGATTTATGATATCAACGCGTTTGCCAAGTTCTAACTTTATCGGTGTTCATTCAAACAAAGTCAGGACGTATGCGTTTCACGCGAGGCTCTCCACCGCCACATTTTCGATAGCCATCAACTTTTCGATCCCCTCATACAGTTTTCCAATGATTTCGCTTTCTTTGATGAAGAGGCGAGCGGAAGGCGAAATATCAACCGTTCCATCAGCTCCAATGGGAGTATGTTCACCACCAGTTCCACGTACTGAGAGTCCTAATGGTTTGCAAACTTCTTTTGCCTTTTTGTCGGTTCCGTCGCTTGTTAAATTAGGAATCTTGACGTGAACTGATGCTCGCATTCCCGTTCCAAGGTTACTTGGGCAAGAAGTAACATATCCATATTTCTCATCCTTCGCGAAAGTAATACCTTCAATACTTTCAACAGTGAGTAGCATCTTGTTCAAGCTTTCGAAAATTTCATTGAGGTTGTTTCCCTTCTTCATGCACATAATTCGAAGTTGGTCTTCTTCTCCGAACCAAATGATACTCATTTTGTCAGCCGACTGCCAGCATCCACGACCATAAGGCCAATCATTTGAGATTCCCGCACTATTTAAATAAGTATCTGCTGCCATATCCTTGAACATTACGTGTGCTTTGATAAGCTCGTCGTACTTCTCTCTGGAAATCAAGTTTTTGTTCTCGCCGAAGTCACCGAAATCTGGTGTTAAGGAGTAAACTTCTCCGCCATATTTTGCGATCAACTGATCAAATGCTGGTAACATCTTGAGTTCGAAGTCAATACGTTCGTTCTTTTCCATTTTTCCTGGCAAGTTGAATCCTACTAAGTTGCGTCCAACTCGGACTCTCATTGAAAGCTCATTCTGTCCAAGTTTCCTGACGTCAAAGTCTGCCCCGTCTGTATTCCAATCAGTGACGTGAACCTTCTCGGCCGATGGGTCGCCTAAGTGATAGTCCCGAATTACCTTATCGAAGAAACCACCAAACTTTGAATAATCTTCCGGGGTCATTGCATAACATCCTAATCCAGAGTCGATGTTTTCAATACCAGAGCGAATACATTGATACCAAGTCAAAGCATCTGTAGAGAGAAAGTTCGATGCAATTTATGTCGATTAATTTATTGCAAATAGCGTATAAAGTAGAGATTGAGTTTACCTTCATTACTCAATAGCTTGATTTCTTCAGATGAAACATATTCTAGAGCATATTTTGCGCATCTGTTGTCAGGGTTTTCCTTTAAAATATCTTTACATTTCTCAGTTAATTTGATCACGAATTCTTCGCGATTTTCAGAGATAAGCCCCTGAAGCAAAACTGATGAAATTGAAACCATTCTAAATTATACTTGGACGAATTTGATGAGGCGTGCCAAATTATGCGTAAAGTGATGGTGATATTTTGATTTTTACCGGACATCTCCAGATTTTTAGGTGTGTTTTCTGACATGTCAAGACAAGAGGAAAATTAGGTTTACAAGCTTTAACAACTCTTTCTCGTAACCCATATCAGGTTGAGTGTATCATTGGGAAAGTTGAAACAGATGTAAAGTGATGGACTGTAGTGCACTACGATTACAATCGAAAATAAGAATATCCCAGTGACTTCTGGCGTTTTTTTCTCGATATCTTTCTAATTTTCTCAAGAAATACAACTATTACTTTGCCCCAGAGTGAAAGAAAGGGCATTTAAAAAATGAAATATTTGTCCTTTGTCTAGAACTCGCAACTTTCATAGATCGTTGTAAGTGATTTCATGTTATCGAGAGCGATCCTGAAACGTAGAGAGCATCACCCTTTCCATTTAGGAGTAAAATTGTATTTTATAATATAAGTGTCTTTTTTGTCCTGTCAATTTAAACATAGGAGCTTACAAGAATAGTCATTGAAGTATGAAGACTTAACCGATCATCGGGTACATAATATGAGTTTAAATTAAAATAAGGAGCTTCTAGATACTATATTATAAATTTAATGTTCAGATGAATTTCATCATATTTTAAAATATTCACTTGCTTGGGCGATTTTGAATCTTACATGCCTGAAGGCCTTTCCAAATGCTTACACAGACGACAAATGGCTACGGAAGAAACTTGCTTCTCCTAGAATTTTGCAATGAAGCTTACAACAGGTACAAGAATAGATTCGGCCCTTAAGTGTAGATGCAAACAATTTTGTAAAAGTACAAAATTTATTCAAGCAATATTTGAAGATTCGAGCAGAGTTCCAAGTACCATCGATTTAACCGAATGACTAAAACACAAGCACAGAATCCGTTGACATAGAGAACAATACGTATGCAGAGAGATGAAAAAAGCGCAATACATGTCAATAACAACTGAACATAAAATAAAATTGAAAGTCAATTGTTCCCTGCATTTAGATTAGACATGTAGGAATAATCCAACTTTTGCACAAATATTTTTAACGGAAAGGGGTTTTTACTATTTACAAAATATAATGAATTGCAGAATACACTATCACACTTTATCAATTTACTGCCTTTTTCAAATTTGGTCTGAAGCTCATGGTATCCGATTGCCTTTGATGCAAAGTGCAAATGATAATTGTCTCACTAACTCCTGTTGAGAATGATATGATCGATAAAAATGCGATGTCATTTGTACAGCGAAAAAAAGGGGTCGTATGCGGACATTTTAAAAAAGGGCCTAAGAGAACGTAGGTCAAATACAAATCATGATGAAGAAACGATATTGTAAAGTATGTAGCTTACAATTCGTTTCGAATCCATTTTAAGTATTAAGATAAGCAGAATTGTATTTTGTAAGACTACCCTTAAAATCAATTCAAAGTTATCTTCCCAAGACCTCATGGGACCGGGACATATCACGTACCATTGAGTTACAACATTCAAAACGAATTGATGAATAACGACGAGATCGGGAAGGCACTTGCCAACCCAAATACCATTGTAACAACCACCAATGACAGAACACGGAACAATGACACCAGGCAAGGAAGTGGAAGAGAGACCGGAGGAACCCTAACAACCGTCCAAACGCACCAAGATTCAAAGGAAAAATTGAGGGCTTATCAACCTTAGGCTAGATGACCGTCAAGAGGACTGACTCTTTATTCGTTTTTCAACAGGATATTCATGATTATGTCATACCAAACTTCGATTATGCCAGTGATATAGCACCTCTCATCAAGGATTTTAGTGATCCTATTAAGCTGTTGATGAGAACTATTCCCACTAAAAAGAGGCTAAAGGTACAAGCAGGTATTGACCCTACGGCAGATGATTCAAAATTAACACCTGATGAAAAGGAAATTACGGATGGTATTAATGAAATTGTGACTATTGAACTGAAACTGTTTAGCACGGGGAGAAATATTCTTTTTCAAAACATAACCAAGCTATATGGATGCACACCTTCCCTTCAAGAGGACATCCGAGGTATGAAAGATTGGAAAGAAGAATCAGATAAATACAACCCCCTATGATTATTACAGAACCTAAAAACGTCATCTTCCGGTAATGATCATGCACAATACGCTATCCTTACGATCGTCAAGAACATTAAAAGTTTATTCTTATGCAGGCAAGGAGATAACGAATCTCTCGAGAATATCAGCATCCGAATTGAATCAGCCTTACAAAATCTAAAACTTGCACAAGGGTCCTTGGCATTTCCGGACCTTGTTGCCGCTGAAACAAAGAATGGCGTCTCCAAACAAGATGCTGAGAAGAAATCTGAAGAGGAGGTGATGGCTATCCTTCTTTTAGAGGCTGCTAATACCAAGAAATACGATGAATTGCGTGTATCCCTCTACAACAACATGCTACAGAACGATCATCGCTACCCCACCACTAAGGTTGAAGCATATTCCATGTTCAGTAAATATGTTCCATCGAATGTAGGGGACATGCATGGTACACCCGGGAATAACCCACGTGTCGGAATTAATTTTTACCAAAAGTGTACACCTGTGGATGATCCCCCAGTTCCTGGAGTAGACAACACTTGTAACCCACAGTGAACCTGTTGGAATTGTGGTAGGAGTGGGCATAAAAGTTATAATTGTCCCACTGAGAAGCAAGTCGGGTTTCAAGGTTTAAAGATCAATCCGCCCGACGGACGTACCATGTCAGTTTGCCTCACTGGCTTGTCATCCGACATTGTACGTCCGTCGTGGTTGTTAATTGACTCAGATTCAACTTTTAATTCCGTAAATACCCTGGATCTCCTCAACAATGTACAGTCTTGTCAGATGCTACGTTCTGTCTCAAACGGCGGCAGTCTTGACTACACCATCAAAGGACAACTCAAACTACTCGACAGAATTGAAGGATACTATAATCACAATAGTATCGCAAATATTGTGAGTCTTGGATCCGTTGCTGACCACTATCGTGTCACTATGGACACGGATGTCGAAGATGTCCTTCTTGTCCATGTCTGTTCTGATTCAACACTCAGGTTCGTCCGATGTGGTCATGGTTTAAATTATTTCGATGCGGCTAACCCAATTCCACATATTGTACCATCTAAAGTAAACACAGATGTTACCGCCTATTCTTTTCTCAGTACCGTCGCCAGCAATAAGGAATATTTTACTCGACAAGAGATCACTGCAGCAGACAGTGTACGGATCCTACAGGCGCGCCTTGGTTGGCCTTCAGAACAGACGCTTAAACGTATTCTTGACAATAATTTGATCTTAGACTGTCCCTACACCTCGCGCCATGTTAATATCGCTACCGCTGTCTATGCCCCCCTAGTCCCCATTCTCAAAGGAAAGATGGTACGAAAGCATCCCGACCATTCGGTAAAGATACCTAGAGTCCCCCTATCTTCCACCTTCCTTAAATTTCATCCAACCGATTCCATCTCCCTATATTTCCGCTGGGTTCAGAGATAGACGAAGTAATTCAACGAGTAGAAGAATTAGCCAATGATGACAACATGGATGAACTCGTTGACGGAGAACTAATCTTTGGATGGGAACCAGGTACACCAATCGACATACCAGCAGACGATGACCAACAAGATGACGACAATTCGAATAACAATGAAGACAACGCAGACCTTCCCCGTCTTATTGACAATAATGAAGACTCAGAGTCTGATAGCGACGATGACGATGACGAAGATTACAATGACACTAGTGACGATGAAGACGACGAAGATTACAATGTCCATGATGATAATGATGACAGTTATGATGTTGTTCTTGATGATAGTAAGATCGGCAATGAAGATGGTAGCGATGATGACTTGAAACCAAAAGACAGTGCTTTAGAAGAATGTGATAATAAATTAAAGCCAACTATAGTCTCAGCACTTGAAGACGAGAAGAATGACAAGGATGAAGATAATAATGATACGATTGTTAACCATGATAATGATAAAAATGAAAAGAGTGACAACTACGACAGTGTCAGTGAAAAACAAGGAGCGAGTAAAAAAGAAGCAAGACCTCACCGTCAAAGGAGTGCGCCACAATCGTATGAACCTTCATTCCAAGGGAAGTCTTACTTCCAAGGACTCAACATAAGAACGCAAGACAACAACTTTACAAGCACAAAGTCAACATACTTTCATACCGTACAAGCAATGTTTACGCAAATGACAGCGGAACAAGGTTTCAAAACTTCGGAGAAAGAGCATTGGCAGCTGCATTCAAAGAACTAAAGCAGTTAGGTGACTTAAATGCTGTCGGGGAACAAGACCCTGATGTACTCACATGGGCTCAGAAAAAAAACAGGCTTTACCAGCAGTAAATCTTGTCAAAGAAAAACGATGCGGGAAAATCAAAGGGAGAACCTGTGCAAACGGGCGCCTCATAAAAAAATCGTGCCACGGGAGGAAGCCAAGTCGCCAACATTATCGTTGGAAGTGTTAATCATTACATCAGTAATTAATGCATGGGAAAAGAGAGATGTCGCAACATTTAATGTCCCCTGGTGCTTATTTGCATGCAGACTTACCAAAACACAAATTTGCATTGCTAAAACTTCGGGGAAAATTTGTTGATAGCATGTGCGACGTCAATCCGGAATTTCGTAAACACGTAAGATTTGAAAAAAGGTGTCGAAGTACTATACATAAGGATCCTCAAAGCTTTATATGGCATGATTGAATCGGCTTTATCATGGTATGCATGCTATGTAAGTGTCCTGGTAGACCTTGGGTTCACTATCAACCCTTATGACCTGTGTGTTGCCAGCAAAATTATCGATAGAAGTCAATGTACAATCGCTTAGTATGTGGACGACAATAAATTGTCACACAAAGATCCGAATATAGTGACCAATATATTAAGTAAAATTGAAGCGAAGTTTCCAGGACACGTAATCACCAGAGGGAAAGATCATGTCTTCCTTGGAATCAAATTCAAGTTCCTAGATGATCAAAAGGTAGAGCTGAACCTCTCTGAGTATATTGAAGAAGCAATAAACGAATCGGGCTTATGTATTGACCAAAACGCAACCTCTCCTCAAGCAACTGGCTCTTCAAAGTGGATCTCAAAGCGAAGAAAGTTGACAACAAAAGGAAGGAAACGTTCCACTCAATAGTACAGAAGTTACTCTGGGTTGCACAGCGCGGGCGACCAGACGTAATGCTCGCTGTATCCTTCTTATGTATGAGAGTCGATCAGCCAGACATGGAGTACCTCAAAAAAGTAAGACGACTGTTGTGTTTGTTAAAACAAACAATAAACGATACCAGAGTGATAGGAGCAGACTCGTTGGAACAGATTGACACTTTCATCGATTCCTCAGATGCGGTTCATCCAGACATGAGAGGACACACTGGAGGGGCAATCACGATGGGTATTGGCATCATCCATGGTAAAGCAAGCAAACAAACAATGAATTCAAAAAGTACAAATGAAACCGAGGTGATTGGTGATAGCGAGTACTTACCATATGCGATATGGGTGCAATACTTTATGGACGAACAGGGGAGAAAAATCAAAAGGTATATTTTGTGGTAGGACAATGACGGAGAGGAGAAGATATGTAAAAATGGTAAAAGGTCATGTTCAAGCAACTCGAGACATATTTCTATCAAGTATTTTTGGGTAGCTGACCGTGTTAAACAAGGAAATATTGATGTAAGACATTGTCCCACAGCCAAGATGTTGGCCGACTTTTATACCAAACCGTTACAAGGGAAGTTGTATCATAAGTATCGTCGAATAATCATGGGATGGGACTACATAGACGTCCTTCAGATAGAGAAAAAAATTCCAGTACCACTCTTGTCGCAAACAAAGGAGGAGCGTGTTGAGAATGATATGATCGATAAAAATGTGATGTCATTTGTACAGCGAAAAAATGAGTCGTATGCGGACATTTTAAAAAAGGCCTAAGAGAATGTAGGTCAAATACGAATCATGATAAAGAAACGATATTGTAAAGCATGTAGCTTACAATTCGTTTCGAAACCGTTTTGAGTATTAAGATAAGCAGAATCGTATTTTGTAAGACTACCCTTAGAACCAATTCAAAGTTATCTTCCCAAGACCTCATGGGACCGGGACACCATTGACTTATAACAACTCCTCCAAACGCCTTGAAGCATGGATTGTTGTATCTTCATCTTCATTAGTCAATGTAAACTTTGACATTTTGTTTCAGAAAGTCCTTTGGGATGAGTAGAGTGACGAAGAGCAGGCATGGTCTTATGTGTAAGTGTAAATTGTCTAATAGCGAGTGTATCATCTTCGAATGAAAAATTTCATAGGTACTGAGTACTGAGTACTGAGTACTGAGTACCCGTACCCACGAGTTGCATGTTGCGTGTATTACTAAGATGAAGCTGTGGTCATTAAAGATGAAGCTGTGGTCATTAACAATTTCCTGGCGAGGAGTACCATTTGGTACCCCAGCACAGAAATTTTGTAACTTCAGTTCTAAAAGCTTATTTTTCACCATTTCAAGTACCTCAAACTCCTTATCATAGTAGTTTTGATATCTCTGCAAATTTGTAATGAATGTTATTGAAAAGAAGTTGAGATAATCTGGAATAACCATTCAAACGTCTACGTAGAATCCTACGGGAGAATTAATACTGAATGAATTTTTGGGGTGATAAACTATCTTTGTAAAGTCGTTCAACGAGTCATATTTATCTTTTATCTTTATGATGAGTGTTTACAAAAGCGATAGTTTGCCTCTATCGTGAGATATAGAGTCTCAAAAAGACCATTATTTTGCGCCATCCAGGCCCCTTTTAAGCGAAATTTTGTAACTTTACTTCTATAAGCTTACTTTTCACCATTTCAAGTACCCCAAACTCCTTATCATAGCGTTTTTGATGTAATAATCGTAATTATCGAGGAAACGAAATACTCCAGAATAACCACTGAAGAAGTCTACGTAGAATCCTACGAAAACTTTAGTTCAATTAGTGCATGATTTTTTGGGGTGTTAAACTATCTTCGCAAAGTCGTCAAATCAATGATATGTATCTGTGATCTTTTATCTTCATACGGGATGTTTAAAAAAAGTGATAGCTTGCCTCTATCGTGAGATAGAGTCTTTAAAAAGGTTGTCTCTTAGATGCGTTACGTGAACGTTGTCTTTCTGTTTTGGTGCTTCCAAACTCCGGGGGTGTGGCGTAACGGTGCATAACCGTAAGGTAAGAGGTGTTTGATGCTGTTGCTGAAGTTGCGTTAGGTGCGAGTGGCGTGTCGCCGGTCTCTTTCGTGTCTTGTAAGGACTCAAGTGCATCTGCTGTGATGTCTTTCAAAGTATGGTTTGCGTTTGAGGGTGCAAAGGGAGATGTAGGTGAAGCCGTTACGGTAGTTTTGGATGGTATGCTAGCGATCACCCTCGGTTCTTGCCTTGTATTTGGTGCTGTTGATAATGTCGCGTTGATCACCCTCGGTTCTTGCGCTCGATGTTGTTGTTTAGTGCCCGTGGTTTGTGCGGGTGTAGTGGTTTTTATATCAGTGTGGGATGGTGCAATAGCGCGTTGAAGAATTTGTGCAATTTGAATGTATGCGTTCATTATAGGCGAGCCGAAGATAAGTGTTGAGGAGGGACTGTGAGTACGTTGTGTAAGTAAATGTAATAGATCTTCTGCGCTTTGGCGAAGGTAAGTTTCGGTCGTAACTTGCGGATACTTGATATTGGTTGGGAACCAGTCGACGGTTGTTGTATCTCTCGTTGTGTTTGTTTTAGGGACGAAGAATTTGTAGCATCGGTAGTACTCCAGAGATGGTCCAACATAGTAAGCGTCAATGCCGTAGGGATCCCCGATGCTTCTTTGCTGTGGTGCTTCGTGCACAATTGCTCGTGAATTGGTATCGCTAATGGTGTTTTACTAAAATCGAAGTGACCGAACAAGCACGTATAGGCCGATAGATGTGGTTGGCGACGGGACGAGCGAAGAAGGTTAAGTGTAATGTTGCATTGTGGAATTAAACGGTCCCACTCGCTGAGGGGATTAGATGGGTCACAAGTGACGAGCCCGGCGATGAAATGTGCCTTCCATGTTTGGATGGCACGTTCGGCCGCATTACGTCGATGGATGTGTGGCAGTACTCGTTAGAATGATACGTTATATTTTGTGAATGCCTATTTGATGTCGTTTGTGTATACGTTGTTGATGATGTGTAGTTGAGGTGCGTATCCGTTTTGTTGCAGTTGTTTGTATGTTTTGTCCATGCCGTACATATCGTACTACCTTGCCTATTTGGGATGGCTGTTGCTAGGATAGCGTTGGCGTCATAATCATAAAAAAGAAAAACATATTTGTTTCCGCGGCTCGATGGGATGGGAAAACGGCCGGTTTGGTCGGAGTATGATCGTGCGAATTCCTTATTATCGATTAGCGTGAGGAAGGCATTATTTGTTCTTGTGTTTGTAGGTTCTTGTGGTGGTGCTGTGTCGAGGGTAGATGGAGCTGTATAACGTTTTGATTTCGTGGAGTTTAAGTTTTGAAATTACATGCGGAGGTGTCCTTTGCTGGTCGCGATGGATTTTGAGAGGTGTTTGTTGATTAAATAGGTCGTTAGCCCGGGCCAGGAAGAGAAGTGACCACGGTGAATGGCACGGAAGAAGGTTGAGGGGACGGGGCTGAAGGCGACAGCGTGAAAAAAGTTGGCAAGTTCATTTTTGTATCTGGCGCATCGGATGGTGCAGTTCGCGAGATGGTTGTCAGGCGTGCTTGGCATGGCATTAATAACATTATTACGTACATTTTTCGTCATGTGTTTGCATGCTGGTCGTGTGTTTGGATATATGATGGGAGGTGTACTTGATACAGTTGTTTTGTTGTGTTAAGTGTTTGATGTGTGCAGGGTGGAAGGGTGTACTTCGGGAGGGGAATGCGTCCGAGGCCGTATACTTTACTGCGGGTTCCATGTATAATGGTTTTGTCGTTTTTGGTGATGATGACGTTTTCTTTAGAGAAGGAGGCCGTGCAATGATCATCGCAGAGTTTGCCTATTGATATAAGAGATCCAATGTTGAGGTTCTGGAGTAAGTGGCCTTGTTGTGCTGGCGATGAGAGAGTTGGTGCGAGGGGCACCGTCAAATTATGCGTAGTTTTCATTTTGTGGCCATTTGCTGCAAGAACTGTGGGGCCGTATATTGTGGGTGTTATGTCGGTACATGAGGTCATGTGGTGCGGAGCAATGTAGTGCCCAGTAGCGCCAGTACCGGCGATGGCATGATGTGGAGGTGGGATTGCGGCGTGAGGGTAACTTTGATTTATTTTAGTTGATGCCATCCCACACCGTCAAGTGGATGGTAGTCAGAAACATCTTTTTGTGCTCCCGCCTAGCATGTTAGTAAATGTTGCTTCTTCTTTATGCCCGGTGGCGCGTTGTGTGCATGCTTTGCTGGTGTGGTTACAAGCACCATGTGACCAGCAATACCGTTGATTTTGTTCGGGTTGCGTGGACAGCGGTTTTGTTATTGTCGTGTCGTTGGGTGTACGGGTGTTGGTAACGGTACTGATGTTAAGGCTATTTTGGAGGTCTTTTACGGCGGCGATAAGCGATGAGATGTCCAAACTTGGTTGTTGGGTTACTGCTGCTGCTGTGTGTATATTCGCGAGGGTGCCGTTGTTGATGTTATACATCGGTTGAGCGTCGAGCTGCTGCGATACTTCTTGTACGATGTTGGCTGTGTTGGAAGTATACTGGTGCGTGCCGGTGGTGTCGGAGGGTCTGGCTTTTTTGTAATTGATTTGGGCGGCGGTCAAGTGGGTCTTAAAGTTGGCCCACGTTTTGTCGGTCGCTTGTTTCTCATTCTATTTTTCAATGGCGTCAGCAAAGATGCGTGCGTTACTGAGGATAGTTTTTCCTATGCTGATAAGTTGCGGGTCGGTTTCCGGGGTGCCATGAGATTCCGCTAGTGTCGTATATTTATGTATCTTGTTGAAAATGTTTGCGACTGGCTATTCATGGATGTATTGATGTTGCAGTAAGGTGGCTCGTTCTTCGTGTATCATTTGGTCGGTGATGTTGCCATAGGTGTCAAAAAGGTATTTGAAAACCTCCGGGATGGATGATTTGATGGTTCCAGTATTATCATGGAGTAGTGGCATCAGCACGGAATCGTCGAGTGCTTCTTGGATTTGGTTTAGGATGGTTTTCTCGACGAGGTTGGCTTGGTGATAACTAGCGAAGGCTAGGTTGTATGTTCGTCGATTTCTTGTGCTGCCGTTCCCGTGTTGTTGGGTCCGAGAGGTGCTGTTGCTGTCGGACGTACATATGGGATGGATGCAATGCGCGTGTACGTTGTGGCGTTGGTTGTGAGGCCTAGGTGTCCATGTCGGTCACCACCGAGAGTGTTCGGTGCGGATGCAGCATTGGCTTTGACTTACTTGTACAGGTGTTGGATGTCGGCATACGTGGGGTTTCCGTTGATTGTGCGGAGGGTTGCGTGAGTGAAGTACACTTCGCGATAGTTGATGGGTTTGTGTTGTGGGTATGTGACCATGATTGGAGTTTGAATAGATTGTTAGATAGATTTGAATGGGTTGTTCAATAGAATGATAACTTATAAACTGTATTACTAAGATGAAGCTGTGGTCATTAAGATCAGCTTATAATAATTATGAGATTATCGTAGTGACCGCTAGTCTTGGAGTGACACGTCGACGTTCACTGTGTCGTCGTGTGTTACTAACGGCAGTGTGGCTAAATACTAGCTAGGTGGTAGTAACAGCGTGATTCAACAGGCGGGGTGACATCCCTTGGTGTGATCCCCGTACGACGAATCCGCCGCCGGAGGGAAAATCTTTTTCGTACGGGGACGAAAATGGGTAAGGTCTACCTAAGTATATGAAATACCGGTATACGTAAAATGAAGAGAAAATTCACTAAACTTCCGTTTTTTTTAAATCCACTAAACTTCTGTTTAGCTAATGACATTTTTTTGCGTATTCTACTTATGAAATTTACAATAAGTAATTTTCCAACCTAAACCTCATCACCTCTCATTTTTTCCTGCATAAATGACAAAATTTCAAAATTGCAGAAGCATATATATTTTTAGAGAAAATTCACAAAATGGTTGTTTTTTTTGTAAAGTTCACTAAATGGCTGATTTG
>Ga0209092_10003248_pt1 | contig 14254 bp, 10 predicted proteins | sample FraStrMetagenome_FD_187446 | JGI IMG/M metagenome (GOLD analysis project Ga0209092, IMG submission 187446) | Marine eukaryotic phytoplankton communities from Arctic Ocean - Fram Strait ARC3M Metagenome (SPAdes) (version 2) | ecosystem: Environmental > Aquatic > Marine > Oceanic | place: Fram...
ATGATTGCCAACGAGAATGATATCTTTTATGCCGTCCTCATTTACGTCTTTTATTATGGACGATTTTATAGGAGAAACTTGAGCAGCATTCGGCAAGGGTTGTCTAACCAGCCCATTTTTTTCGTTAAATAAAATAATACTTTCAAAACTATTGATTTCGTAAACTACAGCGTCATTCAACTTGTCTTCGGGAAGTATTTGGATTAATTTTGAAGACGCAAAACTGTGATAGTCTTTAAATTTATTTGAGACATAGGGCATTTGTTGGCTTGTACATTCTCGCCCTCTTACGGGGACATACCCATCTTTATAAAATTTTGCGAGTACCACATCATTGGTCCCATTGTCATCAAAATCGTTTGCATACACTTTAAAGGGGTGTTCTTTGGTTGCTTTGAATTTATTGTTCTTTCCTAAGTTTCCCAGTATATAATCATCATCTCCATCCCCATCTAAATCTTCGGCAGTAATGGACCACCAAATGCCTCTAGTTCCTTCTAGTCCAAATTCAGATGATTTATCTATAAAAGTTCCATTGTTGTTTATTAAAACTTTTATTTCCATCCATTCCCCTACGATTAGTAAATCTTCTTGGCCATCAGAATTAATATCTGTGAAAACAGCATCTGTTACCATTCCAATCTTTTGTAAAGCAGCAGCTCTTTCTACGGCTGCTTTAATAAATTTTCCATTTTCGTTCAGGAGCAAATAGCTGTCTGCAGGGAAGGTGTATTTTCCAGGAACAAGTCGTGTACCTACAAATAAATCTAAGTCCCCATCATTATCAACGTCAGAAGCTATTACGGTTTGAGAACTTACACTTATGGATGGTAATGATTGGGTGGTTCTTTTAAAATCTCCTTTGCCATCATTTATATATAACCTGTCCACTAATGCTTTGTCTCCTAATTTAAATTCATTCCCCCCGCTAGTCACGTACAAATCCAAATCTCCATCGCTATCTGCGTCAAAAAACAAGCATCCTAAATCTTCAGATTTACGGTCATTGTACCACGGTTGTGCGACATTGCTGTTAAATTTTCCAGTGCTGTCCTGGGTATAAAGTATGCCTGGCTGATCTTTTGCGCCCCCTATAAATAGGTCGTCTAGGCCATCTCCGTTTACATCGCCGACATCCGAAAAAGGACCATTTTGAGATAATCTGTGGGGTAACAATATTTGTTCTTTCCAATCATCAAATTCATTTTCTTTATGGCTAAAGTTTAAGCCAATAGAATCGTTATTTACTTTAGTAAACAGGGGTGCGATTGATTCCACAACTGGTTCTCTGTTTTCTGCATCTGACACATCAGCGATAATAGTCTGATTGGCAGAAATATTTTCAAACACATTTGTTTTCCCATTAGGCCAATACACCTCAACTTTGTCTATTTTGGTGTCTTTACCCAGTCCAAAAAATAAACCATGATCCACTGAAGATAAGAATCCTCTTGTTACGCTACTTTCGGCTAGTTGTTTTTTTTCATTATGATGAATGATCGCTTTGGCTCCAATTCCAAATTTATTTCCACCTGAACCTTTGAGTTTTATTTTTATAAAATTTCCTGAAGCTTTATTTTCATATACAAAAGCAGGGGCGTCAATATTGTTTGTAATGACATCTAAATCCCCGTCATTATCTAAATCGCCATACGCCATGCCATTTGAGAAACTTGGGGTGTCAAATCCCCAGCTGCTTGAAACTTTTTTAAATTGTAAATCTCCCATGTTCTTAAATGCATAGTTTGAAACTGGCTGTGAAGGCGTTTCTTTACTAAGATTAAATAGTTCTTCAGCAGTAATTTCCCCGCCTAATTTTACTATTTTATTTCTGAAATCATTATTGTCTACATCTTTTTTAATCCCATTTGAGACCAAAACATCCTTAAGACCATCATTGTCTAAATCGACAAGTAAACTCGCCCAACTCCAATCGGTATAAGATATTCCTGCCATATTGCCAATATCAGAAAAGGTACCCATACCTGTGTTAATTTGAAGGGTATTTGCCATGTATTGGTAATGGGCACCTGCATCAACCATTTTATCAAATGCTTCACTACTCATTGAAGCCATATTGGTCTTTGAACGGTAATGGTCTTCTGGTGTCATGTCAGTGGTAATCAAATCAATGAGGCCATCATTATTAAGGTCGCCTGTATCAGAGCCCATGCTCAATTGGGTAATGTGCTTTAATTGTTCATTAATTACGTTGGTAAAGGTGCCGTCTCCATTGTTGTAGTACATAAAGTCTGGCTCAGCGTAGTCATTGGCCACATACAAATCCATCCAACCATCGTTATTAAAATCTGTAGCATTAACACTTAAACCGTAGGCAATATCTCTTGTTATGCCAACCGCTATTGAGACGTCTGTGTATTTGCCGTTATCATTTCTGTACAATCGGTCTCTAAAATATTTAAATTGTTCTCTTGGGATCTTGTTGACAAGTAATGATTTTTTATCAGCAAGCTGATTGACTTGATACATGTCTAGATCACCATCATTGTCCATATCAAAAAAAACGGCTTGAGTTGAAAATCCGACATCAGCAAGCCCATATTTAATGGCAGATTCAGTAAAGGTTAGATCCTGATTATTAATGTAGAGTTGATTTCTTCGGTCCTCAAGATTTGCTGAATTTCCATTTCTACTGACATAAATATCTAAGTAACCATCTGCATTAACGTCAGCCATAGTGACGCCCCAAGTCCAGCCAGAATTAATCGCAACCTTTGATTTTTTTGTAATATTTTCAAATTTCAAATCCCCTTTATTTAGGTAAAGCCTATCCGCAACTTGGTTGCCGCCAAAAAACACTTCTGGTAATCCGTCATTATTTAGGTCGCCTATCGCTACACCAGAGCCCACATATATTTGGCTGTAATAATAATGATTAAAATAGGTAGATTCTTTTATCGTATTACTGAAATCAATTCCAGTTTTATCCGCTGATAATAACTCAAAGCCGCCAGTAAGCTCCAAAGGGTACAAGCCCCGACTGGATTGATTATTGCAACTAAAGAGACACAGGTTAACAATAAAAACAAGAATACTCGATTTAAACGTATTGATCATCATTGGATAAAATTTCTTGTAAAGATACATGTTTTCACAATTAATTTAAAAACCAGAGTTGTATTTTTATATTGTGCAGAGTTCTTGTAAACCTAAAATTCACTCGTCAAGTACACAGCCGTTTTAGTCTAAAAACAGTTTGTTTTTTGCGTGTGGTTACTGGTTTAAGTAATCCAAGGTAATTTGTGTAAATGCCTTAACGCCTAACAAGAGTCCGCTTTCGTCAATTACAAAGTCGGGTGTATGGTGTGGAAAAGACTCGGTGTTTCCAGGGGTCATGCCGCCCAAGAAGAAATAGACCCCAGGAATTTTTTCTTGAAAATACGAAAAGTCTTCACCTCCGGTGGTTGCTTTCATAATAACGACATTGTCAGCTCCAGCGGCCGCGTGTAGAGAGGGTAGTATTTGCGCTGTCAATGCTTCATCATTGTAGGTTATGGAGGTGTTATTTTGAAATATAATTGAGGCTTCTCCTCCATAGGCTTTCGCAATTCCTTCGACCATTTCTTTCATTCGTGTTTCAATCATTTCTCGCATTTTAGGATCTAAGGTTCTAACGGTTCCGATCATTTCTGAAGACTCTGGGATGATATTAAACCGGGTTCCGGAGGTGATTTTTCCAACGGTAATTACAGCCGCTTCATTGGTGAGTTCGGCCTCTCGGCTGATAATGGTTTGCAGTCCGTCAATGATTTTTGCGGAAATTAAAATGGGATCTACGCCCGACCAGGGCTGAGAGCCGTGCGTTTGCTTTCCTTTTACAGTGATAACAAAGCGCTCTACAGACGCCATAATCCCTCCCGTTTTATATTTTATAGTTCCTACGGGTGTTTGTGAGTTGATGTGCAGTCCAAAAATAGCATCTACTTTTGGATTTTCTAATACGCCTTCTTTTATCATCAGTTTTGCACCGCCTTCTTCACCTGGAGGAGGTCCTTCTTCCGCGGGTTGAAAAATGAATTTAATACGGCCTTTTATTTTGTCTTTGTGTTTTGATAACACTTCTGCGGTGGCCATTAAAATAGCGATATGGGTGTCGTGACCACAGGCGTGCATTACACCTGTTTCTGTGTTTAAGAACGTGGTTTTCACTTCAGATTTAAACGCTAAGTCAGTGCGTTCAGTAACAGGAAGTCCGTCTATGTCTGCTCTAATTGCAATTACTTTCCCTTGCTGATCACCTTCTAAAATAGCAACGACACCCGTTTTAGCAACATTGGTTTCCACTTGCAGGCCAATGGACTTTAAATGCTGAGCAATTTTTGCGGCCGTTTTAAATTCTCTATTTGAGAGCTCTGGGTTTTGATGAAAATCACGGCGCCATTCAATGAGTTTTTTTTCAATTTCTAGGATGTCTTGTTGTAGTGACTGTTGGGCAGTCAACCCATTTGCAAACAGTAAAAGTGCTATTAGAGTTTTTTTCATGGGTTCTATTTTTTTATAAATATACTAAACTATTTTTTTAGATTTTCTGTTCTTAAAGCATGAACAGATAAGGATTATAAATTTAGTTATAGTCTTTTGCTTTTAAAATAAAACTTGTATTGCATTTCAGGTTACTCAGCAGGAATGATCTTTAAGAACCAATTAATTTAAAGTTATGGCCTAGATAAGATTTGTTAAAGATGTTCAAAAAAATAAATAAAGGGGTCAGTGAAAAGCAAGAGGGTTTATAAATTTAATAATTAACATAAACCCATCCCGAATAAACATCATCATTTCCATTATTAATCTGCAGTTGATAAAAGTAGGTGCCTACAGGTACAACCGAGCCTGAGTTAGAGCCTCTATTAGCAACTCCATCCCATTTTTCATCATTCCCTCCTCTAAATACTTCTTGTCCCCAACGACTAAATATGATTAGTTCATGATCATAAAAAACATCATATAGTTGTTTAATGTTAAAATAATCATTGAAGCTATCTTTATTAGGTGAGAATCCCTGTGGGATTATGGGAAAACAGACCTTAGTAATGGTTTCAAACTCGTAAATTCTATAGCATATATTTTCCTCCACCCTTAAATACACCCTATTTGTTTGGTTATAGAAACTATAAGGGCTAGTTTCAGATAATGCATTGACACCTAGATCTGCATCTGAGTAGTTGCTATAAAATGTAATCAGATTATTGGGCTCTGACACTTGTGCAATATCTTTTAGGTTAATTAAATCAAATACAGTTCTACCGGAGCCTTGGTCACACAATTCAATAGGAGTAAAACCACTTTCAACTTCTGGAGGGTATTCAATAATAATATTGATAGCTATATTAGTTAGACTTTCACAATTGTTTAGGGTTTGTGTAGCATATAGTGTTTGAGAGGACACGAATTCTGTATTCACATTAACCGGCTGAGTTGATGTTAGGTCATAATACCATTTTAATTCCTCTCCTTCAATTTCGATTTCTTCAATATAAACATAATTACAAAAATACTGGTCAGCTTCAGCTATTGGAGCCGGGGTTTGGTATATAATTATACTAATGAATACTCTTTCGTTGCTCTCACATCCATCTACTGTTTGGGTCGCATAAACCTGCTGATCGTTTTGTAGTTCTGCCGTTGGTTCGAGTATGTTTCCTCCAGAGCTTGAATCATAAAATGTTATACTTTCTCCTTCTATTTGAAGATCTGAAATCAAAGCAAAATCGCAAAACTCTTGTATCTGATTTGCCGTTGGTAAATCCGGAGATTGAACGGTAATTTCTTTTGTGATAGTGCTTATACAGCCCGAATTATTCGCTATTGTAAGGCTAACAGAATAGACCCCTGGATCATCATATGCATGTACAGGGTCAAAACCCGCATATGTATTCCCATCTCCAAAATTCCATTGATAATTGTCTAAAATAGTATTGTTTGGAATAAAAGAAACATCATCAAAAACAACCGTATTGTAGCAATCATCTAGGATTTCGAAATCAGCGAGAGGATCTTGAGGTTCTAAAATAGCTGAAATTTCTACTTGACACCCTGTAACAGAAGTCATCAAGCAGGAATAGGTGTTGCCATCTTGCGGATCGTCAACAAATATAGATTGTGAGGTGGAACCATTACTCCATAAATATTCAAACCCATCCGGAGCCGAAAGTTCGGCAGAAAGTGAGCCGGTGCAATAATTTATACCTACTTCTAAGGGAGAACATGCCGCATCAACATAAGCATAGCCAAAGTGACCTCCCTGAGAGCAATCTCCTGTTGAAAATTCTAATTGGATTGTTTGTCCAAAATACAGTGAAAGATCTAAGCCTACTGTAGTCCAATCTTTGTACCTTATTGAGCCAGAGGAAATAAATCCAGGGATGGTAGCTGCTGCGACTACTGTATAAGAGCCACAAGTTGGGTCAATTAAAGCTCCATTTAAATCTAGAACACGTAACTGAAATCTTGGCTGTTCAGGGCCAGTATGATTGGGGTCTTCTAGAATTACAGCATATTTATAAATAAATAAACTGTTTGACTGATCAACCGTTAATGTATATCTAATCCTTTCAGATTCTGCACCCACACTTGAGTTTCCCAACCGAGCAGAATAAGTACTTCCCGGCGCCACTACTGTTATATTTCCCTCGGAAAAAGGATCTGTTCCAGTTCCTGACATAACCGTATGGCGTCCATTAATAATACCAGATGGATTTGTTGATATTGGGCAACAGTTGCCAGTTTCTCCTATCCATCCGTTCATGTTACCGTTCTCAAAATCAATGTTTACGCATGAAGAGTTTGATTGAGAATAACCAAAATAACAAGTAAAAGCTATAAGGGAAATAAATTTTTTCATTTTTTCTGTTTTAGTACAGATGCGTAAATAAACTATCGTCTAACTACCAATACATTAAATAGGTAGGGTTTACGTCTCTAGTATCATTTTATTTATCAGTTTACCTTAATTTACATATGTAGATCTAGTAGTGTAACACTAGATTTCTATTGTAATAATTAGTTTATTTAGATAAGCATTTTTTTAATGACACTAATTTGTAGAGATTAACTTTACTCGTACTCGAAAAATTAATTAAAAAAAAATAATATCTATGTTGAAATTGGTTTAAAACTACCATGTGTCTCAAAAATAGTAATTAATACTTCAAAAATAAGCCCATAACAGGCCCAATCTATTCAATTCTATTGGGAGTGTCTTCAAAATATTAGAGTCTGTAAGAAAAACAATAACAGGCGATTAATAACTAGGATTTGTTAAAGCCAGCGAGAGAAATTGCTTTTTTAAACTGGGATATGTCACAAATAATTAATAAGATTTTGACAGCCTATTCGTTGCACATGAAATAATAAGTTTAATTAATTAGATTTAAAGAACTATTTATTTAAATTTACATATTAACCTTTTTTATGAAAAATTATACACTTTTAGTTCTCCCTCTTTTTTTAATGTTGATTTTATCTTCTTGTTCCAAAGAAATCGATAATGAAACCCCCTACGCCATTCAGCTTAAAGAAGTTAGAAGCTATTATAAGGCATTAGATGTTCAGAATCGTTTAGAGAAAAATGGTATTGAATCCTACATTCTTTCAGAAGAAACAAATGATGGTAATTGGTACCGAGTTTTGTCTGGTGCTGAGCAATCGATTACAGACATAAACAAGTACAAAAAAAAATTAGAAAATATAATTTCCATTGATGATATTCGCATAATAAATTTTCAAAAAATCAAAGAAAATCTTGTGCTGGATTTTGAAGAAAAGTTGTTTGAGGGTAAAAGATTAAAATCTAGCAAACCCAATATTCCAGAAAAAATTTACGAGTTGATTCATAAGTTTCCAGAAGACAAAAACTTTATTGTCAAACGGTTTTTTATTGCCAATTCTCCAGACTCGATAAAAAATACAAGAAAATTTAAAGTTGCACATGATAGAATCAATCATGATCTTCCAAGGGGTGTGACAATGAGAAATATCATGAAAAATTCAGAATGTTACGCTGAGGTAATTTATGAGGACAATCTCTTTGGCGATAGGGTTACAATTGACATCATTAGACTTAAAGATAGTTTAGATATTGAATCGCTTCTAAAGGGAGGTATTAAAAACTTAGAAATTGCTGATTATTTCTCAGAACTAATTTTAGAAACAGGAAATTATAAATTTGAAGATAAGTTGAAAATTGACATATCCTCATTTCAGAAATTATCTGGATACAAAGTAACAATTCAACCTAAAAGAAACAAGGATGATTTAAGAACTTATTTTAGTCTGGTATCAAAAGATTCTAAATTTTTAGTCTTTTCACAATCTACCGATAAAACAGATGATGAAATAATTGATATAATTGAAGAACTAGGAGAAAGTGACGGATTAGAGTCTTATGATGAATTCTACAATGCGTTTTACACATTGCCATCTGCGTGTGCCATTAGTAATGAGTTTGTGTCTATTTTTTCTGAAAAACTAACTAATAGTTATGCACGTAAGAGGGGGTATGCAAAGTGGGCGAAAAAAATGATTGGTCATTGGCAAACGACAGCTTCATATCACGGAAAAGAAAACAACAATTGGTCTGTTTCATTCTTTGATTTATTAGATTACAATAAAGTAAACCTTATTTACAATAATCTTTATATTGAATCTAAAAAATCAAAACGCTATTCGGATATAATTGATGTAATAGATAGTCAGGGAGTTATTGACACTGGAAAATACCCAGGTGAGTTATCTTTCCCTGGTAATCGATTTGTAGTTTCAATCAATAACTCGGACACAGGAAGACTTACTAGTGATAAAATGTTAACTATTGCAGAGTGCTTGCAAGTAAAATAGGTAACTTAATTAAATTCTCATAGACGGCCGAGTAAAAAAAAATATATCCCCAAGAATAATAATTTATTTCTTGGGGATAATTTGTACTCAAGGCGGGAGTAAGACGCATTAATAAAAACAAACAGATTTAAAGTTATATCATCTATTAATAAGAAGTAAAACTAAAAATAAAATTTCTTTAAATTACTTTTTATTTCAAAATACACTACAAAATCGTACAATAATCGTACAAAATTGTATATTTGCACTATATGAAGCTGACATTAGCATATAGAAGCACAAAACCAAAGGTTCAAGCAACCATTAAACTTCGCCACTTTAAAAAAGGGGTTACTGACGGAGAAATCATTCTTCACTACAAGACTAAATTCATAATCTCGAAACAAGATTATAAAAATAAAACTGTTGATATCAAAAAACGACACGCAATTGAAGGGTGTATTGATTATGTTTTAGAGAAGTTTTTAGAAAGAGGTGAAAACTATATTCCAACAAAGGAATGGTTTCACAATAGATGTAATGAGTTTTTTGAAATAGATAATGAAGAAGACACTTTACTCATCAATTGGATTGATATTAAAATTAAAGACTTAATCAATACTGGTCTTTCATCAAACACAATAAGCAACTACAAGGTTTTAAAGGATAAGGTGTCGAGGTATAACAAGGGTTTAGAATTAAAAGATTTAACCACTAAAGAACTTGATAAGATTAAAAACTACCTAAGAGAAGATGAAAAATACGGAATTGGCACAATCAATAAAGACATAGACCACATTAAATCTGTTTTATTAATAGCTTCAAGAACAGCAAAGTTTCCAGACGACTTTAGGTATTGGCAAAAATTCAAACAATCTAAGTCTGCTAAATACAAGGATACCAAAGTCATTGTAATAGATGAAGATGAAATTAAAAAAATTGAAGAACTTCAGCTTGATAAACCACATCTAATAAATGCAAGGAAGTGGTTAATTATTGGAATTAGTACTGGTCAAAGGGTTAATGAGTTATTGAGTATTAATAAAAATATGTTCAAGATTGATAATGATATTTTAGTACTAGACTTTTCTCAAAACAAACAAGGTCAAGCTAATAGGATACCAGCTCTTCCAAAAGTAAAGGCGATGTATGATAGTGATGAATTACCATATAAAGTTTCTGATGTTAAGCTAAACATTGCTTTAAAGACATTAGGTAAGATGGCTAATATTGACACAAATATAAATAGCTACTTAAATGAGCAAGTTGAAGTAAAGCGAAAAGATGGGTTAAAGACTGTTGAAAGAAATATTAAGGCTGTCAGACCAAAATTTATGTATTTTCAAACAAAAATATTTAGAAGAACTTTCAGCACTTATTGGATTGATAAAATGCCACCAGAAGAAATCAGAAAGTTTACTGGACACAAAACAAATGAAATGCTTTACACTTATGTAGCTGAAGCAAGACCAGACTTTAGCAAGTGGAAACAACACTTAACTTAAAATCTGCGTTTTTGAAAAAATAAAATGCTTGAAAATCGAATGAAATTAAATGAATAAAAAAGTAGCCAACAGAGAACAAGAAACAGTTTGAGGGTTTAATTTTATATTAAATGCGAAAACTTTTAAGAAGGAAAGTAAGATTATTCTTACCTGAAGTTAAAAACTTATAGGTAATGTTTATTAATAAGTATTGTGTATCAATGTAACACGATATAGCTTTGTAAAAAAGAAAGAGCCACTCGTGAAAAGTAGCTCAATCAGTAAGTATTAAAATTTTCGAAGACCTTAATACTCTACAAAAATAGTAAAAATCACGAGTACTCTTAATTATTAACTTAAATTTTTTAATTAAATGGGTACCATTACACAAGTGCAAGGAGTAACTCCTACAGAACTATCACAACTAATTAGCAATCACATTAAAGTAGCATTGAGCGAAGCCTTAAAGGAAGCAGTAACGCATCAAAGTTCCAATGATGATTTATTAACTTCTAAAGACGTACAAAAATTACTTAATATTAGCCACGTTACACTATGGCGAATAGAAAAACAAGGCTTAATTTCTTTTAGTAAAATTGGGAGTAAGAAGCTGTATAGAAGAGGCGACATTGTCAACGTATTAAGTAGAGGTTAATGATACCTTTAGGCAAACCAAAAATAGATAGTTTGCGAATTCACCTTCCCTTAAGCGAAGTTGTCGTAAACCTAGACCATAGCCATTTTATGCGTTCTATTACAGAAAGTAATGACGATGGTGAAGTGTTGAAAGAACACGTCAAAACAACGTATTTCAATCCAGAAGCTATTGTAAGTAGCACTTATAAAGTCAGAAGCTCATTTGGTGAGGAAACTCTTTTTATTGGGTTTTCATCAAAGCTATTAAAGAAAAACTATTTCTGTGGCATTGATAAGCATACCATTAAACAAATTTATGACTTTATAACTAAAGAAGGGTTGGTTTCAGTTTCAAAAGAGCAGTTTTTAAATGCAAAAGTTGTTGATGTAGACTTCTGTATTGACTACTACTTAGACGATGAAGACCATAAAATAAAAGATGTCGTTAATATCTGTAGCGATTTATCAATACCTAGAAAGGACTTAAACATTGGAGCAGTAAGGAAAAAAGAAAATTGTGGCATTTGGTGGGGTGAAAGAGAAAAAGTCGGTAAGGCTTTTCACTCAAAGCAGTTTCTTAAATATTACGCCAAAGCAGTAGAGCTAAAATATAACCCTAAAAGTATTCCGTTTTATGATGCGTATTTAAGAGATGAATTAAATAGTGAATTTATAGACATAAAAGGAAATAGATATCCTCAAAATAAATTCTTTGATGAAGATAGACTACTTCGAGTTGAAACAACAATAAAGAATAATCAACACTTCAATTCATATGGATATGATATCAAAACTTTAAATGATTTATTAAAGCTGGAATTAGACACAAATTTTCTTCAAATATTTAATAGACCAATGTCTAAGTATATGACTGGATATAGAGAAATAAGCCATACTGAAGGAATGACACTCGCTCAAAAGTTTAAATATTATGCAATGCTTAAGCACGCTGAAATATCCAATTGTAATATTGAAGACACCATCCCTTATTACGTTAGTGAGTTTCACCCAGATATTAAAAAGCATCAGTCAAGGTTTAATTTAAAAGCTGACTTATTAAACATTGTAAATATGAACGAAGTAGGCGTGAAAACTGTTGCTCATAATCGTAAAATGTGGCGTAAATTTATAGACGAAATACAATCAAAAAATCTTATACCTAAATAAAGCCATATACATACAGTGATTTATGTATATATTACACAATATCGTGTAGTCAAGCACTAAAAAACTCTTATGAAGACAACCCTACAAAATAGCCTATTTAAGCACCTTTTAGAAGCTACTGAAATAGATGACATTCAGTGTCGTTATATTGCCTTTAAATTAGCTGAAAATAGCGTTAAACGTGTAGTAAGTATAAAGCAAATAGATAAGCTCAAATACACTCTTAAAACAGACAATGGAAGTTATTTAGTAGAAGCTACTGACTTGCAATTACCGATAACTAAAGTAAAGCGTATTGCATACGACTAATGAGCCGTTGGATTGGAGTTTTAAAAATCAAATAATAATAAAAAATTAGCATTATTTTATCCCAAAGACATACTTAATCTATACCCATACTTATTGTATTCCATTTACTACCCTTATTAAACTTTATATTTCCCTTATATTTACTATCAGGACATTTATAACACGCATATCCTCCGTCCAATACAGTTACAAAAGAGCATTTTCTCTTAACTTTTTCAAAAATATAATTGTAATTACTATTACTGGATGGATTATCTTTAAAAAATTCAAACCACCAATGATTATTAATCTTGTTATATCCAGCAAAAATGGATGCTACATATTTATTTTCATAATTTTTTTCTAAATCATATCCGTATTCAATTAGGTGGTCACCCCATTCACCTTTTTTGTACTTTTGATATTTTTCGTAATTATTTTCTATAACAACCCTCTCAAATTGCATACTATTTTCAATTTGCATCAAATCTTCATAAGTGATATTTTGCCCAAAAATCAGGAATGGATAAAAAAGTAAAACTATTTTTAATAATTTTTTCATTTCTTTTCTACTTTTTAAGTTAGTATTTTATCAATGTTTCTAATTGAGGGGCTTTTTTATTTAGTTAGGATTACATAAATATATTTCCAATAACATAACCCATTAAATAACTTGCTCTGTTTACCCCATTACTGGTAAGCTCAGCTGTTGTTTTTATAAAATAAGTAAACCCTTTTTTATATACTCTGGTTTCCATTAATAATAAATTAGGGTTATTTGTAACAATCTTCCTAAAGCATACTTCAATTTTTTTTCCACTAAAATTAATTGTATCATATTTTAAAAATTCTAAATCTTTAGTTGACATATCTTCACAATGAGATTTAAAATTGTCTTTCATTAACTCTCCCTCGCCATAAACTATTTTTATGCTTTCAATACCATCGACCCAAAATAAATCTCCTTGATAGATAAAGCTCTTTTCTGGCGTATCAAAGGAAATACCATTAATAACTTCTGTTTGTGAAAAACAAATGTTAAAAATTAACAACAACAAAATCACAAGATGTCTTCTCAATTTAATTTTAATTTAAATATTTGGGTAATAATTTTTCTTAGATTAACAGAAACATTTTCAATCTCATAGCTTGTCGCAGTAATTGTAAAGCCAAAATCTCCTTCGTAAAATTGAGATTGTAATAAATAAGTTTTAGCATCCGATAATTCTATTACTTTTTTATAACAGACTAAAACCTCTCTATTTGTTGTGGATTTGATTTTATTGTCTATTTCTGATTTTATATATTCAAGTCCAAGAACAGCTTTAGAGCAATTTTCTTTCGCCTTCATTGTCATATTTTCATTAATAAGCTTATCAAAAGATGCTTTTTTATTTCCTGTTAGTTTTTTTCTGGAACTACCAATGTATGTTATTTTGACAGATACATATTCCGATGGATTACTACCAACAAAATTAATTTGGCTTTGGCTAATAATCTCTTTGGTAAAACTATCATTTGGCAAGGTAATATTGTCAAAGATTACTTTTGATTGCCCGTAGCCACAAGCGAAGATTAATAAAGCGGATAGTAAGTAAAGTTTTTTCATTGGTTAATTAATTTAGTAATTTTTTTATTGCTTTAGCTTCCCAAATCTTCCCAGAATTATCATTTACTGACAAATTTCCGTTTTTTTCTAAGACCCAATATTCCTCTTTCTTTTTTAAGGGTATAAACCTTACCGTTTCTCCAACTTTTTTTATTTTAACTTGGTCTGTAATGATTGAGCCATCTCCCATTATCTGGTTAATAAAATTCTTATTGTTGTTTTCTGTTTCTAAAAC
>Ga0209092_10003249_pt1 | contig 14250 bp, 14 predicted proteins | sample FraStrMetagenome_FD_187446 | JGI IMG/M metagenome (GOLD analysis project Ga0209092, IMG submission 187446) | Marine eukaryotic phytoplankton communities from Arctic Ocean - Fram Strait ARC3M Metagenome (SPAdes) (version 2) | ecosystem: Environmental > Aquatic > Marine > Oceanic | place: Fram...
CAGCAACATCTTCTGATGAACTGCTCTTAGTTTCTAAAGGTTTAACCTCTACAGTCTCTTTTGCTACAGGTGTTTCTTTTACGGGTTCTTCAACCATTTCCGAAACTACTGGAGCTACGGGCGCTGGCTCTTCAACCTTAACTTCTTCTACAACCGTTGTTGGCTCTGGTTCTGGCTCTTCAACCGACTCTGATTTAGGCGCAGACTCTTCTTTCTTATCTCGTAAAGAAATTGTCTCTCGCTTTTCGTGAGTAACACTCGTGTTTTTAGACTGCTCTTTCAAACTTTGGTCCGCAGCAAATTCTGTACGCAGCATGTCGTACTGTTCCGGTGCAAGCTTCGTGTTTGGGCTTGCATCTATCGATAGCCCTTTACCCTCGAGGAATTCAACCAGGGTTGACATCCCTACGTTTAACTCTCCTGCTGCTTTTCCTAATCTAATTGGTTTGCCCATAAAATTGTGCGTCCTTAATTTACTTTTATTCTACGTATGTTTTACAAGACACGTAACATCTTGTGTGCCTAAAGATACCTTTTTGAGACGAGACTACTCGAACTCAGCGTTTAGAATTTTAAACACTTCTTGTATCGTTTCGTCTTCCAAGTCAGTTCTTTTAACAAGATCCTCAACTCCAAGATCTAAAACAGACTTAGCTGTGTCACATCCTATTGCTTTCAGTTCATCCAAAATCCAGCTGTCGATTTCATCCGCAAATTCTTCTAAATCTACATCTTCTACATCAACTTCACCTTCTCTATAAACATCTAGCTCATATCCTGTTAGCTTTCCTCCAAGCTTAATGTTATGACCACCTCTACCAATTGCTAAAGAAACCTGATCTGGCCTTAAATAAACCTTTGCTCTTGCTGTTTCTTCGTTAATTTCAATTGATGTTATTTTTGCAGGAGACAATGCTCGCTGGATAAACAACTGAGGGTTACTTGTGTAATTAATTACGTCAATATTTTCGTTTTTCAACTCACGAACAATTCCGTGAATACGAGAACCTTTCATTCCTACACAAGCTCCAACAGGATCTACTCGATCATCGTAAGACTCAACAGCAACTTTAGCACGCTCTCCTGGCTCACGAACAATACGTTTAATTGTAATTAAACCATCAAACACCTCTGGCACTTCAAGTTCAAATAAACGCTCTAAAAATTCAGGGGCTGTTCTTGAAAGAATAATAACAGGGTTACTGTTTCTCATGTCAACTTTAGCTACAACGGCTCTAATTGATTCTCCTTTCTTAAAGTAATCTGAAGGAATTTGTTCTGACTTAGGAAGTAATAACTCGTTCCCCTCATCATCAAGGATCATAATTTCTTTCTTCCAAACCTGATAAACCTCACCTGTAACAATGTCACCAATACGTTCTTTGTACAACTTGTACAAGTAATCTTTTTCAAGATCCATTATACGAGAAATCAAATTCTGACGTAAGGAAAGTATGTTTCTTCGCCCAAAATCAGCGAATTTAAACTCTTCTGTCACCTCTTCTCCAATTTCGAAATCAGGCTCAATTTTAATTGCTTCAGAATATGGTATTTCGATGTTCACATCTTCCACCTCTCCATCATCAACAATCTCTTTATTGATAAAAATTTGAACATCTCCCTTATCAATGTTTACAATAACATCAATATGTTCATCTGTATCAAACTTCTTTTTAAGCATTGCGCGAAACACATCTTCTAATACGTGTTGCATCGTTTGCTTGTCGATGTTTTTTAACTCTTTAAATTCCGAAAACGAATCAACTAATTCTAAGCTATCCATGGTTTTACTAATTATTGTTTTCTAGATGCAATTGCATCAGCACTATTATTTAAATGAAATAACAATTTTTGTCTCTGCGACGTTTGCCATATCCAACACGTGGTCTTCAATGATTGTTTCTTTCTTTTTCCTTCCTTCAATTCTTTCTTTTCGTGACGTTTGAACTGTAATCTCTTCTGGAGTAGCGGCAATCATCGTTCCCTCAATTTTACCACCCTCTTTCAATTTCACCTTCACATCTCTACCAATGTTTTTCTTGTATTGAGCAAAAACGCGTAAGCCTTGATCTAGGCCTGCAGAAGAAACACTTATCTCAAAGTCTTGCTCTTCACGGTCTAAATTATGCTCAACGTTTCTAGAAACAGACATGCAATCGATAACCGCAACGTTTCCTTCATGCTTGTCTAATTCAACACGTATAACATTTGATGCCGAGATAGTTAGACTTACTACAAAAAGCCCATTGTCTAGCTCCTCAATGCGTTCGTCTATTAATTCTAATACTGTTTTTTTACTAATCATTGCTTATAAAAAGAGGGGACACTGTCCCCTCGTTTATTGTAATACTGTAAATTCTACGGGTCAAATATAATTCTAATTTTTGAAAAGTCAAGTTTCTATAGGCAAATACTTTCGTTTTACACTTTGATTTAAGACCTTTGTAAAAAGTCATCGGTCATGTTATTAGAAATTGAAGATAAAGTGGTTTCCACGCAAATTTTTGAGCGTAAGTTCGTCTGTGATCTAAATGCATGTAAAGGCGCATGCTGTATTGCCGGAGACTCTGGTGCGCCAGTAACACTTGAAGAAATTTCAATTCTTGAAGATGACATTGAGGCAATAAAGCCCTATATGAGGGCAGAGGGCATTGAGGTAATTGACAAACAAGGTGTTTTTTACATGGATCAAGAAAATGATGCTGTAACGTCATTGGTTAATGAAAAGGAATGTGCCTTTGTTTACTTTGACGATAAAGGAATAACTAAATGTTCCATTGAGCAGGCTCATAAAGAAGGGAAAACTACATTTAAAAAGCCTATAAGCTGTCATTTATACCCCATTCGAGTAAAGAAATTTGACGATTTTACTGCGTTAAACTACAGTTCTTGGGACATCTGTGCTCCCGCATGCGCCTGTGGAGACCAACTGAATGTACCTGTGTTTAAATTCTTAAAAGAGCCGCTTATTCGAGCGTTTGGACAATCCTTTTTTGAAGAACTTCTTATTGTGGATGAGGAGCTTAAAAAAGAAGCGCCGAAAGGGTTTACCCGTGGATAGCCTCTCCTTTTCCGTAACTATCTATAATACTAGCCTCGTGCGCCAACCATTCTTGCCAGCGCTCTTCGACATCTAGGTTTTCGCCATATTTTCGCGCATATTTTAAAAAAAGCGTGTAATGGCCTGCCTCACTTATCATTAACTCCCTGTAAAAATCTGCTAGGTATTTGTCTTGTATGTTTTCTGACAGCACTTTAAATCGCTCACAACTGCGTGCCTCAATCATTGCAGAAAACAAGAGCCGATCCACCAGAGATGCTACCCTACCAGATCCTTTTTTCATAAACCTTGCCAGCTCATTTACATAGCTGTCTTTACGCTCTCTGCCTAATTCCAGTCCGCGTTCTTTAATAATATTATGTACTTGCTCAAAGTGCTCCAACTCTTCTTTGGCTAAAGTCAACATGTCGGTAACAAGGTCTTGCCGTTCTGAATTATGAACCACAATCGAAATTGCGTTTGTTGCGGCTTTTTGTTCACACCAAGCGTGATCCGTTAGAATTTCGGATATGTTTGACTCTACGATGTTCGCCCACCGTGGATCTGTTGGAAGTTTTAACCCTAGCATTGTTCTATTTTTATCAAAATCTATTTAGAAAAAAGCCTTTCAATAAATTGAAAGGCTTTTTATTTTGTAATTAATTAGTGCGACACAATTATTAACCTAAACAAGGTTTAATTGTTCTTAGCTTCCGCACGCTTCACAATCGTCTGGATTGTCAATAGAGCACGCAACTTCTGCTTGAGCTTCTTCAATTGACTTAACTGTTGGCTCGTGAACCGCAGATTTATCAATGGTAAACTTAATTGCATCCGTAGCTGCCTTAGTACGTAAGTAATACATTCCTGTTTTTAATCCTTTTTCCCATCCGTAGAAGTGCATAGATGTCAACTTTCCAAAGTTTGCATTCTCCATGAAAATATTCAATGACTGAGACTGGCAAATGTATGCCCCTCTGTCTGCCGAAAGATCAATGATTGCTTTTTGAGAAATTTCCCACGCAGTTTTGTAAAGGTCTTTAAGCCTTTGTGGCACTGCTTCTATGTTTTGAACAGATCCATTAGCTACCATAATTTTTTGGCGCATATCTTTTGTCCAAAGCCCTTCTTTTACAAGGTCTCTCAATAAGTGCTTGTTTACAATAATAAACTCTCCAGACAATACCCTTCTTGTGTAAATGTTAGATGTGTAAGGCTCAAAACATTCGTTATTTCCAAGTATTTGAGCTGTAGAAGCTGTAGGCATTGGTGCTAATAACAGTGAGTTACGAACTCCGTGCTTCTTAACTTCCCCTCTTAAAACATCCCACTCCCATCTATCTGTTGGCTTAACACCCCAAAGGTCATGCTGAAATTTCCCCTTAGAAATTGGCGCACCTTTTATTGATTCGTAAGGCCCGTCAACTTTCGCCAAGTCTTTAGAGGCCGTCATAGAGGCATAGTGAATTGTTTCGAAAATCTCTTTATTTAATGCTTTTGCTCCTGCCGACTCAAACGGCAATCCCATAAGGATAAACGCATCAGCTAGTCCTTGAACACCTAGTCCAATTGGACGGTGACGCATGTTTGAATTTTCAGCTTCTTGAACAGGGTAGTAATTTCCATCAATAATTTTGTTCAAGTTTAACGTTGCTTGATAGGTTACCTCAAATAACTTGTCGTGGTCAAATGTTCCCTCGTCAGTTACATATTTTGGTAGCGCTAACGATGCTAAGTTACAAACCGCAACCTCATCTGGGGCAGTGTACTCAATAATTTCTGTACATAAGTTAGAAGACTTAATTGTCCCTAAATTTTGTTGGTTTGATTTTGAGTTTGCAGCATCTTTATACAACATATATGGTGTTCCTGTCTCAATTTGAGATTCCAAAATCTTAAACCATAAATCTTGTGCTTTTATTGTTTTTCTTCCTTTTCCTTCAGACTCATACTTTGTATATAAAGCCTCAAATTCTGCACTGTGTGTATCAGACAATCCTGGACATTCATGTGGACACATTAAGGTCCAGTCTCCGTTCTCTTTCACACGTTTCATGAATAAATCTGGAACCCACAACGCATAGAATAAATCCCTTGCGCGTTGTTCTTCTTTACCGTGATTCTTTTTCAAATCTAAGAAGTCAAAAACATCAGCGTGCCAAGGCTCAATGTACATTGCAAATGATCCTTTACGTTTTCCTCCGCCTTGATCTACGTAACGTGCAGTGTCGTTAAACACACGCAACATTGGCACAATTCCATTTGAAGTTCCGTTTGTTCCTTTGATGTAAGAACCTGTCGCTCTAATGTCGTGAATAGCCAAGCCAATCCCCCCTGCAGATTGAGAAATCTTAGCACACGATGTTAGTGTGTCATAAATTCCATCAATACTATCTTCTTTCATTGTTAACAAGAAACAAGAAGACATTTGTGGTTTTGGTGTTCCTGAATTAAATAAGGTAGGTGTGGCGTGTGTAAACCAACCCTCTGACATTAAATTGTACGTTTTGATTGCTGAGTCAATATCCTCTTTATGGATACCTATAGAAACACGCATCAGCATTTGTTGAGGGCGTTCAGCAATATTTCCATTTAACTTAAGTAAGTAAGAGCGCGTTAATGTTTTAAAACCAAAATAGTCGTATCTAAAATCTCTATCATAGATAATGCTTGAATCTATACGGTCTTTATTGTCTTGAATGACTTGATAAATGTCGTCCGCCAACAACGATGCGTTTTCACCTGTTTTAGGATCCACGTAAGTGTATAGATCTGTCATTACATCTGAAAACGTTTTTTTAGTCTCCTTATGTAAATTAGAAACCGCTATACGCGAAGCTAACAAGGCATAATCTGGGTGGTCAATTGTTTTTGCCGCCGCAACTTCTGCTGCTAGGTTGTCCAACTGAACAGTTGTAACACCGTCAAAAAGCCCCTCGATAACCTTCATCGCAACCCCTTCTGCTGATACCAACGGGTCAAGTCCGTAACACATTTTCACTATTCTCGCTGTGATTTTATCAAATTTCACAGACTCTTTTCTTCCGTCTCTCTTTAGAACATACATGGGCGCTTCTTGTTATTGGTTTTATAAATATTGTGGTCAGTGTCTGGCACCGAATTAATTAAAAATCTTCTTCTAGGCTAAATGTTTGGTCAGCATCGTTGTTTAAAACACCTGCCTTTTGGTATTCTGCTACACGCTTTTCAAAGAAGTTTGTCTTCCCTTGAATAGAAATCATCTCCATAAAATCAAACGGGTTTGTTGCCTCGAATGACTTAGGACACCCTAATTCCATCAACAACCTGTCTGCAACAAACTCAATGTACTGTGACATCAACTCGCTGTTCATTCCAATTAGTTTTACTGGCAAGGCATCTAAAATGAACTCCTTTTCAATTTCAACAGCATCCAAAATAATTTTCTGAACCTGTTCTATCGGCAACTTTTCAACGATGTGGTTGTTGTATAGCAAACATGCAAAGTCACAGTGTAAGCCCTCGTCACGAGAAATCAATTCGTTTGAAAATGCTAGGCCTGGCATAAGCCCTCTTTTCTTTAACCAGAAAATTGAACAAAAAGAACCCGAGAAAAAGATCCCTTCTACTGCGGCAAACGCAACTAAACGCTCCGCAAAAGAACCTTCATCAATCCATCTCAATGCCCAGTCTGCCTTTTTACGAACACAATCAATCGTGTCTAGTGCGTTAAACAGGCCCTTTTTCTCTTCTGTGTCTTTTATGTAAGAATCGATTAAAAGTGAATATGTTTCCGAGTGAATATTCTCGATAGCCACTTGAAAACCATAGAAAAACTTTGCCTCTGTATATTGAACTTCAGACAAAAAGTTTTCAGCTAAATTTTCATTTACAATTCCGTCAGAAGCTGCAAAAAATGCCAACACATGCTTAATAAAATGACGCTCATTGTCATTTAACTTCGTGTCCCAATCAATAAGATCGGCAGCCAAGTCAATTTCTTCCGCTGTCCAAAAGCTAGCCTCTGCTCTTTTGTAAAATGACCAGATGTCATCGTGTTCAATTGGGAATAGAACAAACCTGTTGTTGTTCTCCTTTAAAATTGGTTCTACTTGTGCCATTTAATATTGTTTTAACGTATATGTTTTAAGACGAAAATGAGCTTTTCACCTTGCTTGTTCCTTTAAAATTTATGTTTCCTCTTATGGAAATTGGATGAGCGAATGCCGGTTAGGTTCCTACTTATAAGAGACACACAAAAATTGTCATTTTTCTATCTTAAAACAACTAAAAGAAATTCACAATCTGGCAACGTTATCAACATTCAGATTCTAAACCCCTTTACTTTCAGTCACTAGCCGATTTATCAACAGCACACACAAAGATATTCACAGTGCTATAAACTTTATTTGTTGAAAAATGACCTTCTTTGAATCACCCTCCTTAACATCAGGTATTTACAATAAGGTTTTATAAATTTACATCCTATTTAATGCAAATTCAAGCCTTAATTTTTGATATTTTAAACATCAAATTGTGAATAATAACTTTAATTGGACTAAGCCTTAACAATGACAGTCAAAGCAACCCAAATCTTGCGCTTTTTTTGGACAACAATTGCCCACTTAATCTTTCCAAATACATGTTTGGCATGCAAAAATGAACTTGCCCCATCAGAAGGACATATTTGTAGTTTCTGTATGAACGACTTGTCGCTTACACACTTTCAAAGCTACACTGAGCCCACCCCAATGGATAAGCTTTTTTGGGGAAGAGTAGACATAACAAGCACATACGCTCACTTTAACTTTGAAAAAAACAAAGCTTCACAAGAAATTCTTTTTGGTCTCAAGTACAAAAACAACATGCAGGTCGGCATCCATTTTGGGAAAGAGATTGGGAAAATAATAGCTAGTCATCCCTCTTGTCATACTGCGTCAATTATTATTCCTGTTCCCTTACATCCCAAAAAACAATTTCTTCGGGGATTTAACCAAAGCGAAGTGATTGCCCGTGGAATTTCTGAAACATCACTAATTCCTATCGATTTACATTTAATTACACGCAATAAACATTCCGAAACGCAAACCAAAAAAGATCGGTTTGAGCGGTGGGATAATGTTTCCTCCATCTTTTCCGTTTCCGACAACATTAAAAACATTTCGCATGTCACTATTGTTGACGACGTCATTACAACCGGTTCAACCATCGAGTCTATAATTCGATCCTTGCGTTCAAAAAACCCTACACTTTCCATTAGTGTTGTTACCTTAGCTATTGCATGATTGAAAACAAAAAAATATTAGTTATTGGTGCTGGCTTATCTGGAATTTCGGTAGCTACACATTTGATTAAAAACAAGGTGTCGGTTACCCTCGTTGATAACGGCATAAACTTCAGTTCTCGTATTGCCGCAGGAATGATTAACCCGCTGGTGTTTAGGCGCATGACCAAAAGTTGGCGGGTTGATGAGTTTATCCCATTCTTAAAAACATTTTATAGCTCCCTTGAAAAAACTACGAACGCATCATTTTTATTCGGTGTTCCTATTCGTCGTTTGTTTTCCTCAGAACAAGAACGAGACTTTTGGTTAGAAAAAGAAAAACGCGCAGACTTTGAACTGTATATGCACAAAGTTACCAAGGCAGACATGCATTATCCAGGGGCTAAAAACCCATTTGGATCAGCACGGCTAAAAGAAACCTATTTCATTGAAGTGAATTCTTTTTTAACCAACACAAAACAATGGATTAAAACGCAAGGTGAAATTATTCATGAACAGTTTGATTATAACTCACTTGCAGAGAACACTTACAAGGGGGTGCTCTATGATGAAATTGTGTTTTGTTTGGGTTACTTAAACAAAGAGTGTCCGTTGTTTGGCGAGTTGCCTTTAGACCAAACCAAAGGACAAACCTTAACCATTAAATCGCTAACCCTCCCCGAAAACCTCTCCTTAAATAGAAAATGCTTCATGCTTCCCAAGGGAAATCAAACCTTCAAGATTGGCTCAACCTACGAGTGGAATGACCCAAGCACACACGTTACCGTTGAGGCAAAAAACGAGTTGTTAGAGAATCTATCATACATTATTGATGAAACGGTAGAGGTTTTAGATCAAGAGGCAGGAATACGCCCCACAACAAGAGATAGGCGCCCGCTTATCGGAACACACCACAAACATAAAAACTACCACATAGTTAATGGCCTTGGTGCAAAAGGGTATATGCTAGCCCCACTCGTTTCAAAAGAATTTGTAAACTATTTATTAAAAGGGGACAAACTTGACCCAGAAGTTGACATAAATCGCTACTACAGGAAAAATAATCCGTAACTTTGTTTTTATAAAAAAAACAAACAATTATGTACCCACCAGAATTAGTACAACCAATGAAGGATGACCTTGCAAACGTAGGGTTCAACCAATTAACTTCAACTACTGAAGTTGATGACATGGTTCAAAATAGCGAAGGAGAAACTTTATTAATGGTCGTTAACTCGGTGTGCGGATGTGCTGCGAGAAACATGCGTCCAGGAGTTAAGCTTTCTTTAAATAACGATCAAACACCTACAACATTAGCAACTGTTTTTGCTGGAGTTGACGGAGAGGCTACAAATCAGGCTCGTAAGCACTTTTTACCTTACCCTCCATCTTCACCATCAATTGCATTGTTCAAAGATGGTAAGTTAGTTCACTTTTTAGAACGCCATCACATTGAGGGAGCAACATCAGAAATGATTGCTGAAAACCTTACACAGGCCTATAAGCAGTTTTGCTAAAAAATACTTTATAAAAAAACCTGCTCAATGAGCAGGTTTTTTTTGCGCTCAACTTGCGCTTATGTCTAAATAAATAGTCAAATTTAGTCTAATGAGTTTGTAATTTTGACAGACAGTGGCTTTACCTTCGAGCCAAAGTGTCCAATGTATTTTCCTTTTCCATTCACTAGGTATTTGGAGAAATTCCAAGCAACCTCACTGTCTTCAACCCCATTGTGGTTTTTTTGAGTTAACCATTGATAAATCGGATGCTGATTCTCTCCCTTAACATCTATTTTAGATGCCATTAAGAACGTTACACCGTATCTTTTTTGGCAAAATTCTTTAATTTCTTTTTCAGAACCTGGTTCTTGCCCGCCAAACTGATCGCAAGGAAAACCAATTAAAATTAACCCTTCACTAAATTGTTCGTGTAACTCTTGAAGTGCCGCATACTGACCTGTAAACCCACATTTTGATGCTACGTTAACAAACAGTATTTTTTTTCCTTGAAATTGCTTAAGCGAAACTGTTTCGCCATCAATATCAACAAACGAATAATCAAAAATAGAGGTAGACTGTGCCATTGCAGTAAACGTTAAAACGGAAAATAATAATACAAGTGTTTTCATCGTATAAAGATATAAAGGTTTTTGAATTATAAAAATCAATGTGGCTTTGTGAACGTACAATCAATCTAGTTTGGTATCACTTTTTTAATTTATTTTTAACACGGAAAACTTCTACAACCCAAAGCCAAATTATTAATGGTAATGTGGCAAAAGCAAGTTTGTTATACTCCCAAGCAGTAGAAAAATCAAAACAGATTAAATGTTTTAATGCCCGAGTCATTCCACAGGCATAGCAAGAAACATCAAAAAAAACACTGGACAAACAGACCGATTGTCCAGTGTCAAAAAAGTTTATCGGCAATAGTACAAAGCCTACCGGAACCACTAGAAGTAAGAACAAGTAAGCGATGTAAAAATACCGTTTCAATTTAAAATGTTTCATCGTAGTCGCCATACCTCGGCCTTAAATCACCTGTAATAATTCGGACCAAATCGATGATAAGTAAAATCCCGCACACACCTCCTGTCAACAACATCAATACACCTATACCAATGTGTCCCAAATAGAACCTGTGTATTCCTAATCCACCAACAAGGAGAACAAGGATAAGTGCAATAAGTTGAGATTTTCCGCCGAGACCAGAGTCTCCAGAGGTTTTCTTGTTTTTTTTGTTTCGCGTTTCAACTGTAGATTGCTTTCGCGTTTCTTTTTTGCCTTTCACAGTGCTAGAAACTTGCTGATGTGCAATCTGATGCGGTGTGTTTGATTCAACGTTAGCGCTAATCAACACCGTTTTTTTCGTATTACCAACAACCTCTTTTAACCCCTCATCAAGTGAGGCTGTCGTGTTATTTTGCTGATATAATTCTGGATTTTCAAGACGTGTTTTCGCCTTTGAGTTATCTTCCTTTACATTTTTTTGAGCGTATTGTTTTGTCCCTTTATAGTTCTTTTTCCACTCCACATGAAAGCCTTTATTGTAAAGGCGTTTCTCCATTGAACACGAAGCGAGAATAAGGATTGAGAGTGCTAGAAAAGCAACGGTGTTTAAATTTTTCATTTTAGTTTTGGTTTTGGTTTCAAGTTACAATATATAAAAACTTACACCATTGTAAAGTCTAAAGCCTACAAAACCCTCTTTCATGCTGAGAATTAGATGTTTTATAATTTTTGAATAGATTTTGTCTTTTCTTTAAAAAGTTTTATATCTACGATTAGGGCACCCTTAAAAAGGCAATTTTTCATCACGTTTATCAATTTCTATTACTTCGTTTGATACATATGCTTTTTTTCTCAGTTGAAGAACGGACACAAACTTTCTGTTAATTCTGTATCCTTCTGTTATTTCATTATTGAGAATCGGATTTAATTGTCTAAAGGATTTATAATAACTATTCGTGCTGTGGGGAAGTTGATAAAATATTCCTTTGCCATCTGCTACGATATATGGATATCCTTGAAATCGGTATTTAATTAATAATTTTTGCATTAAATGTGTGTAACATAAATGTAATATATTAGTGGAGAAAAATACAATTGTGTTACACACTTATGTGCTTTACACGGTTGTTGTGGTTAATGTAGAAAACGAAGAAATCGAGTGAATAAATCAATATTTGAAATCACCAAAATGGACTGTCCTTCTGAGGAAAATCTGATTCGAATGAAATTGGATGGAATTTCGAGTATTGTGAATTTGGACTTTGACATTCCGAATCGGAAATTGACCGTTTTTCACAGCGGAGAAATCGACCAAATTGAAACGTCTATTATCGAACTTAATTTAGGCGGAAAGAAACTCTCGACCGAACAAACCGACCAATCGGACTTTGAAGAAAACAAGAACCAAGAAAAACTGCTTTGGTCTGTACTTATAATCAATTTTACTTTTTTCATAATCGAAATGACAACAGGACTATTTTCAAAATCTATGGGACTTGTTGCCGATAGTTTAGATATGCTTGCGGACAGCTTCGTTTATGGAATTAGTCTGTTAGCCGTTGGAGGAACGCTGATAAAGAAAAAGCGGATTGCAAAGCTCGCAGGATACTTTCAAATCACACTTGCGATTATCGGATTCGTAGAAGTTTTAAGAAGATTTATTGGTGACGAGAAACTTCCTAATTTCTCAACAATGATTATTATTTCGATTTTTGCACTTATTGCAAATGGAATTTGTCTTTATATTTTACAAAAGTCAAAAAGTAAAGAAGAAGCACATATGAAAGCAAGCATGATTTTCACTTCAAATGATGTAATTATCAATTTAGGTGTAATAATCGCAGGAATTATGGTGAATTGGTTGAGTTCAAATAAACCTGATTTGATAATCGGGACCATCGTATTCGCTTTGGTAATTCAAGGAGCTTTTAGGATATTGAAATTAAGTAAATGATAAAACACTAACCACAACAACGGGTATAAGCAATAGCTTCAATCCGTAACACAACGAAAATCAAACTAAGAAACAAACTGAATAAATAAAATCAACAATCGTGGAGAGCTACTGCTCATACCCAATACGTTATACGTAATGACATTTGTAGCAGACAAATAGTCCTGAAATTATTACTTTAGCCTAAATTGAAAATATACTATGAAAACCATAACTCTCCTCCTATCTCTTTTAATTTATTCTGTTTGCTTTTGTCAAGTTGAAAATGATCCTCTTGTTTTAAATAAAGTTCAATCATCAACATTATCGAAAGGCGAAATACATACCTATTCCCTTTTATCTGAAGGAGATCAATTTATACAAATACATGTTGAACAAGATGGTATTGACGTTAAAATCACAGCGTTTTCCCCAGGAGGAAAAAGACTAGGTATCTTTGATAGTCCCAATGGAAAGAAGGGACCAGAGCTAATTACATTATCATTAAAAGATAAGGGGAACTACACTTTTGAAATTGAGCCCTTGGTAAAAGAAGCAGTTCCTGGAAATTATACGATTGAATTATTAAAACTTGATCCATTAGGTAAAACTCCGGAAGAAAAAATTGATCAGATGATGTTTCTAAACACATCTAAAACGCCAGGGGCGTCTATTGCTGTCATGAAAGAAGGAAAACTAGTCTTTTCTAAGGGGTACGGAATGGCAAATCTAGAATATGATATTCCAGTTGATAACTCTACTATTTTTCACATTGCATCGGTCTCAAAACAATTTACTGCATTTTCGATCCTGCTGTTGGCAGAGGACGGTAAATTAAATATTGATGATGACATCAGAAAGTATATTCCTGAAGTGCCTGATTTTGGAAAGACAATTACACTTAGACATTTAGCAAATCACACCAGCGGCTTAAGAGATCAATGGAATCTATTGGTGATGGCAGGATGGCGCATGGATGATGTTATTACGACTGAACAGGTTTTAAAATTAATTAGCAGGCAAGAAAGCTTGAACTTCGAACCTGGTGATGAATTCCTATATTGCAATACAGGCTTCACTCTATTAGCAGAGGTGGTAGCGAGAGTTTCAGAAATGAGCTTCGCTGAATTCACAGAAAAAAGAATTTTTGCGCCTCTTGGTATGAAGAGTAGTTTATTCTATGACGACCATGAAAAAATCGTGAAGAATAGAGCTTACTCATACCAAAAGGCAGGAAACGCATATAAAAAGAGCGTTTTAAGCTATGCAAACCCAGGTGCAACCAGTTTATTCACAACCACGGAGGATTTAACAAGATGGAGTTCAAATTTTGAATCTCCTACGTTAGGAAATGATGAAACTATGAAGACAATGCACACAGAGGGCGTACTAAACAATGGCGATTCTATTGGTTATGCTTTTGGCCAGGGAATTGGCTCTTTTCATGGATTAACAAATTATAGTCATGGTGGAGCGGATGCAGGTTTCAGATCATTTCTTACACGTTTTCCGAATGAAAAACTAA
>Ga0209092_10003250_pt1 | contig 14248 bp, 10 predicted proteins | sample FraStrMetagenome_FD_187446 | JGI IMG/M metagenome (GOLD analysis project Ga0209092, IMG submission 187446) | Marine eukaryotic phytoplankton communities from Arctic Ocean - Fram Strait ARC3M Metagenome (SPAdes) (version 2) | ecosystem: Environmental > Aquatic > Marine > Oceanic | place: Fram...
AAATGACGTGTTTTACACTATGTACTAGTTAGTAACAAACTTTTTTGCGTCCGAGAAAAAGTGGTGCATGGTGCACCACTTTTATGTTCCCTAGCGTCATCTATGCACCACTATTTCCAGACAATGGAGCATTCCGAAATACATATTCTACTGTACATGTACATGTACATATATGGATTTCGATTTTTTCAAGGATATGTGGCGGCTGGTAATTTATTTTTTTCATAAGAATAGTAAAGTGTATCTTTTGTATCTTTTTCATGTGAATGTGTACATGTACATCTATTTATATTTTTTTTCCTAAAAGTGATTTGATCAAGCTAAACACACTTAAAGAGTATGTTTTAAGTGCCGTTCTTGCATTAATTTTTGTTCTCTCTGCATTCGTGCGTTAGTGATTACAAACTTGGCGAACATCTCGAGATGTTCGCAGAGTTCTTAACGCATTTTCGAAACATTGTCTGCTTAGAATAAATCAATGTTTATACATCTTTCGCCATTGGTTGGAAAAATATACTAAAGATTCTTTATGTTGATGTACTGACACCCACTTTGGAATGTACCTACTTACGTAAGCAAGCACAAGGAAAAATAGTAACCACTATTCCCACAAAACGAGCAATTTGAAAGTTAAATTTACAAAGGAATCGAGAATAAAACCATCATCATGAACAAAAAGCTACAGCATAAGATCCCAACGTTTGTACCTGCCACCAAGGGTATGGGCGGGGCACAGCTTGAGGCATTAATCATGAAAGAGGTCAAGCTCCCGTTCGCGAAACAGACCCACGAAGTATGTTGGGAGCCACTCACTCAAAGCCTATTTGTCACGCAGATGAGTTATTCAACTTTAGTGAAGCTCACAGTGAATAAATATGGAATCCTCGAGGACAAGCAGGAAGCGTGGGTAGTGGGACCTACCAATGGCGGGCTGCACAACGCCAGTCTTTCTTATACGCATCCAGGACATCTTTGGCTCTCGCTTCAATACATGAATACTCTCATTCTTGTCGATGTGCGCCCCGGAAAGTCATTCCTTGAAGTGAAAGAAATTTATCAGGTGCCAAGCTGTTTGACAGTAAACGGTGAGAAGAAACACATTGGTGGCCCCCACTGTGTGCGCGAATGTCCGGTAACCGGCAATATTTGGGCTTGCCTAAAGGGTGCTTTGGATGCCGAAACATCTCCATGCGCCAAACTCAGTCAGTGCTGTGACCCCGTTCTTCTCAAGGAAGCGATGGCGGAGCACCTTAAAGATTACGACAACGACATCGAGATCCCGGACAGTTTTGCGATATGGCAACTCGATCGTGAAAAGTATCATCCCCGTTCAAAGTGTGGTGCAAAGGGAGGAAAACTCTACCCCTGTGACCCCTCGCCACCCATGCTCGCTATAGATGATGAGGGCAATGCGTGGATTGCACAGGACACTTATTATCAAATGATGTTCATTGATCGAAAAACTGGGGTCGCTGAGAAATTAGATGTGCCATGGCCGCTTGCCGCAACTGCTAGTCAGAAACATACCGGTCCCGGTATCGCAAAGGCACCAGACGGGTCTATCTGGATGACACAACTGGAGACTATGGCTTCGATGGTTCGTTTTGATCCAGATACCAAGAAAGCAGTTTTATACGAGATTAAACCTCCATGCTGGGCGAGAGCTCTTCGGTTCATCCACATGTCCTTTTGCAAGGCTTCCGTCCCAGAGCATCATAATCGCATTTATGCGATCGCAAGTACTCTACTTCAGGACGACTCGACAGATGCTCTAGTAATCCTTAATATGGATACAAAATGGAAGGTTATCGAAGGGGTCCGTATCGTCCCTCTGCCATCTCAGAGAAGCGCATGTCACCGCATCACTTATTGTGACATTGAAGATGGCGATAACGAGTGTGATGATGGATCGGTCTTTATCACGGAGCTTTCGAAGGCAAAGGTATTGCAAGTTAAGGTCAACGATGATGTTATTATGAGTCCGCTGAAAGAGGATATCACCACTGACGCTTACGGCTTTGAGCGTCGCCATTATATTGTTCCCGAAGGCTTTGAAGACTAATGTGTATTCGAGCAAAAATGCAATTAAATTGTTTAAGGTTGTATTCGTAATGTTCTTGCGACTGCACTAAATTGTAATCTTCAACGATTGTGGAGCAATGCAATATTTTGCCCGATAGTTGGTACTAATACTTTAAAATTATAATGACACACTTGGTCAAAATTATCGGCTGTCAATATCGTAACTCTAATCTACAACACTATTCTAGCTGGGTAACAGGATGAGACGAGTTCGCTCCTACAATTAGATTGAGTAGATATCAAATAAGGCAGAGCTGAAAGGATGATCGCAGACTTCTAAAACGTGAGCTAGGAATGATGGCTGCCAAATACCGTAAACCACAATTTACGCTTTGCTCAAGAAGAGATTCAAAGAGGCGCAGGGATGCATAGCAATTAGGTTTCAGATTGAACTAACAATCCGTCGGGTACAAGTCATGGATACAATCATAAGAAGAATAAGATGCTGGGAATTCCAGGGAATACAATTTAAAATATGGGAATTCTTGGTTAGATGACGACGCGTATTTTATGTTTCGATCATATAACAATCTGATACTCCTTTTCTAAACCAATGACTGATGAGTTCTAAATTACGCGACTTAGCTGTTAAAAGAACAGATGTTGACAATTTAAAAATATAGTTGATAAAAGGAAGAAAAGAAGCTACATATACTAATCAGGCGGCTTGTGCTGGAAATGCTAGGAGCATTTATTCAGAATATGGTTCAATGTTAGGGAATATGATGGCACATCGTTTCGTAAAAATATTGTTTTAATACAACTACTCTACCGAACCAGTAACTGGTTAAGATGGCGAGTTCTGCGAATTGTACCTGTTGGCAGGGTAGATGTTAACAATTCTACTGATAACTTATTTCAAACAAATAGAATTGTACATCGATACCCGAATCACGGCAAAAGAGAAACTAGTTTTATTAAGTTGAATCCATTTAGTGTGACAGGTGCAATCCTGGAGAAATAACGACGTCGATACTTTATACACAAATGTATGCGATTTTAAGCAATTTTCAAATGTTATAATCCTATCAAAGAGTGAATCAATATGCGTCATTTATATGCTGTTCAAAAATTCTAAGCGACTCCCTCATGTACGAGTAGGCTTCACCCTCGACATACGACCAAAAGATGTGAAAGACGACGCAATCAAAGGTTCACTTGCTAATGTAGATTACGAAGTATAAACAGTCGATCACAATGAAGCAAAACGCTGTTACCAGTATATGTAATTCTATTTGGGGGCCAACTTTATGTTATACATTATATCGTGCCTTGTACACAGAAACTTGAGTGATAGTCACGTCTAAGCCTTAGCCAAATAGAGTTAGATAATGATTTGGTTATACCAACGAGCAGCTAGTTCTGTCGACTCCGTCTGTTTATTGCGTTGATTGATAGTAAATGCAATGTTGTTTTTCTTTTCAAGCGTCCTGTCAAATCGATATCGATTGTAAGAGCAGATCGTGCTCTAATTTGCACCTGGCATATATCAAGGCATTCAAAACATAAGTCATTCCGATATCTTCCAACATTTTTTAATATCATATGGAATTGTCATTTAACCTAGTATCATATCCTGTTTTGTGGAAAAATTACACCAAATGGTCCCATCTGTGAACACACTTGATGCATACACGATTAATTCTTTTAGTGTTATTGCAGAGAACAAAGAAGCGCAATGATGGTAGAATTACACTGCAAACAACACACATTACTCATTTAATGTGATGAACGAGTTGCGCGTAATTTTTGTGGCGTCAAACTAAAATGAGAACTTGTGTTTAGAATACAAAAATAGACTTCCTAATCAATTTCCAGGCAATAGCGTAGGGCGCTGTCATCTGATATACTGTCAGCACGCACGGTCCCATGCTTTATCCAAAAATTCATAGCTGTGATGATAACATCCTCCACTTCCCCTGTTTCATTGGCAAGATCTAACGAAGTCCAACACTCTCTATCTTCAAAATGAGAAATTAAAGTGGCTTGAAGTGGGGAGCACGCGAATGACTGAGGTCTATCACTGTCTACGAAGAGTTCTAACTCGACTGACCCTAGTTGATGGTACCATTCCAAACGCCTCGGGTTCTTCAGTTTCGCAAACTCTTGACCATATTGAATTATTTGGTCTTGTATATGAGTAGGATAAATCTTCAGGCTTTCGCGTTCAAGCGAAGGCCAAAAAACATGAGAAATTATTGTTGCGTCAATAACAAACTCGTCGTTTTCATACCCTGATATCATTTGCGACTTTTGCAATGCAGTAGTTGCTGTCGAGGATATATTGACATTTATTCTCCTTGAATCGTCTAAATCTTTCATCATAATTTCACAATGATGCATAGCATCCTCCCCAAAACGGAGCTTCAACAGTTCTAAAGTATGGACGTCTTTATCAGTATCGAACGACACATTTGCGAGTAGTTTATCAGAAAGCAATGATCGGTATTCCTCTACAAACAGTTCTATACTACCGAATATACCAACCAATATAGCTAAAATATCATTCTTATTCTTGGACCCCCCAACAGATGATGAAGTTGTTCGAATATGCGTGGATTTCGGTAGCCAGTGTTCTTGAGGATCATCGACTTCATCATCAGAATCATTGTCACTTCCATAATTCGCCTGCTCCAAAGGTTTCACACCTTGTCGGCGCAACTCTTCGTACAAGTCTCCACCCGATTCCTCGTCAGTTAGACTCGTACAAATACACCGAACAGTATCGCTCCTATTCCTTAGATACGATTGAACTGGTTTGGAAACCTGACCCAGCAAAACACCAGTATCGTCTAATATTCCCATAGTCTTTATAAGCGAAATGTAGACATCCAAAATTTGATTCGTATTGGCGCCTGGGTGAAGCAATCTATTTCGAAGACTTTTATTTAGTTCATTCTGCAATTTCTTTGTAAAATATGGCATGCCTGTATGAAATCGTGCCAATGAATTCCTAAGTTCCGACACTTACCACGTAAAACACTTTGTAAATTGTATGCCAATAGATATCACATTTTTAATTAAAACTTACCCGCAGTTTCAGATTCCGGGAATTCCGTGATGATATCAAATAATTCTCCAATACGAAGATTGCAAAATGACTCGCTGATTGCAAGGTTGAGTTGATGATTCCACTCTGCAATTGAATCATCATTGGCTTCGTTTCCAAGAACCGCCCTACGAATAAATGACATTAACACCGATTCCTTCCATTCCATACAAACATCCTCAAACAAGGGCTCTTCGAATTCCCCAGCACAACGTTCCTCAACAAATTTCTCAATGACACTGTGTAACGATTGCATCAAAACCCTCTGAAGTCGTGAAGAATCAGTTGGTCTTGAAAACCATCCCAATATCCTTAAATTTTCAAACATCTTTTGCCCTCGTCCTTCTGCTTCATCATCAATATTGTCATCTCGCGCTTGTCTTCCTTCCAGCAAGGAATTAAAATAATGACGAAAAGAATCCAGAACTATCCGACGACCATACACAAAAATTTTTGTCGTTGCTACATTAATTTCTTTCGGATCACCTTTCAGTGAGAGTATGAATTGATCTATCTTGTCTTCAAGCACCTCTGCACTCCACACTGTAGTCTCATCATCATCATCATCATCATCATCGTCAGCATCGTCGTCATCAGCAGCAACTGGTTGGAGGAAAGCCTGAGCCGCCAAATTACCCCGTTCTTGTAGTTTTTGACGAGTTTCCATACGGCTTCGTGCTTCCTTCCAACTAAGCAACAGATTATTATATTCGTCATCCCCATCATTCGTGTTCATTTTTGGATGGATAAGTGAAGCTGCCATGTCTCATTATTACCTCTATATTTGGCAGCAGATACTAACTACAGCGATTAATGAAAGCCTTAGATACGTGTCAATTTCAACTCAAAAGGATAGCAGTATTAATATAGGTACATAATGCACGGATCGCTCTCCAATCATATTATTGATCTTTCTTCTTTTGCTTTCATCTTCCGATTTCAGGGTTGTAAAATCCTAATACCTGCTACTTTAGCTAAAGTTGCGTTTAATATAATTTGCTAGCCTTGAGAGAGTTAGCCACACTTATGACTTAATATGTGTCATAAGTATAGACGCCGTTGATACAGTGTACATATATGTCGAATATAGAGAATTGTCCAAATCACAAAAAATATACAGAAATTCGACGTGTTATAATTCTTGACAAGTGCATCCATCTATCATTTATGTTACGATCCAACGTTGAAGACGTATAGAAGTTCTCTTAAATATTGCAAATATATATAGCAATACGCAAATTCCAAATGTCTCATAGCTATCAAAATAGCGAATCAGCATGAGTCATATACACACCAACGACATTCCAAAATTGTGAGCGACTCCTCGTCCTTTTGCATACGATGTGTACGTGCACGTAAGATTCGTCGTTTATTGTACCGGTATACTATAGAGAGAGTAAAAGATGTGTGTGAAAGATAATAGCCTATGCCTATGCTACGCGCGACGCGATATAAAAACAGAGAGTTTCAAGCATTGGGGATATTATATATTCATCATTGGACAAGTTACAAGTTCATCATCCAATCGTACATAGCTTCACACCCACTCTTCATTTATCACCATTGAACCTCTCTCTCTCTCTCTCTCCAAACATCAAAAATTCAATCGTAAAAGTTTTTGAACCGTGTGCCTGTCTCTAGCTAGAAAGATTGAGTAGAGAGAGAGACAGAGAATTATTTTGACACACTGGGTGGTGTTTGTAAAAAGGGAAGAAATTTGTTTTTGAAGTGAGATATATTATTTGAAATCGACAGAGAGAGAGACAAAGATTTTTATAAAGTCGTTTCAGGAAAGAGAAGAAGAAGAAGAAGAAGAAGAAGATGAGCGGTAACACACAGGAACAAAATCCATTTGATTTACTCATCCATCCATCTCCTCCTGCTCCTGCACCAGCAACGTTTATGCAACAACCGTACCCTCCTCCTCAGCAGCAGCAGCCATATTATCCTCCACCACAGCAGTATCAACAGCAGCAGCAACAACAACAGCAGCAGCAGCAGCTGCTGGACTTTGATAATCGGTCGTATGTATCGGCTCCGGTTCAGACAACTAGGCAAAGCAGTTTTGGTGTTGGTAGTAATGCTAGTCCTACGAAAGGCAGTCATCCAGAAACGGCTGTTGTAAGTTCCGGTATGAGTGTAGCCAGCATTGGTCAGCAAAGTACCATGACGGCACCAGTTGTGAGGACTCAAAATAGTAGTATGGTATCGTCGCGTCCGAAGTCGGAGTTGGAGTTGGCCTATGAAAATCCAGCTTCGCCTCTCCCTCGACCGGAAAAGGTTGTTGCGAGTGGATTCATTTTGACGCGAGTTTCCTTTCGTACAATTTTGATGAAGAAATGGAAGCAGGGTTACTGGATTCAGTACGGACCAAATACGATGTATATCTTTCGGAGTGTGGCTGACTATCAGGATTGGCTTAAAAATCCTTATCATGCACAGAAAGAGCGGGATTATCTGGTGAAACTTAAGGTCGATTTTATTGCTGATATATTGCCTCAAGATGTGCGCGAGTATAGGATGACACATACTACTAGGAAGAAGTATGGGAGGAATAAACCTTTATATCACCAGTTTAAGTTGGAGAGGATTATGGAGTTTGGTCCTACCATTGCTGCTTGCTTTGCGTCTCAAAATGAGTCGGAAGTTGAAGCCCTTCGACAATCAATGCAGCAATGTAAACGCAATGCTGCGGCTGGGATGGGGCAACATCAACAAGTTAATCAGCAATATGTACAGCAACAACCACCATCGAACGGTTATGGCGCTGTCGTTCCCCATGGTCATCAACAACAGTCGGTATATTCAAACTACCAGTATTAGACCAGAGGACCAAATTGATATTGTGAATTCCTACGGACTCTGCTCGCTCTCATCATTAAAATATGGACAATTCTATGCGACATTTTGTGTTGTTTCAATAAGGCACGTAATTAAGATAAGATATAAAAAGGATAGTTAAGTGTTACAATTTATTTCGGGCATATGAGAGGTAGTGGACAAAATGCTGAACAATTCCCACTTCTTTTCAGCCGCAGTGTGTTTGACTACCGATCTCTCTTCCAACAACAAGACCTGCACCTCCTCCCACCAAAATCAAATCGACACATCACTTGCAGGGATTCTAGAACCTCTCATGCATCTTTTCGTAGACCGAAGATTAGCGATACTCGGTGAAAACCATTACTATGTAAATTCTTACGCAAGCAGATTTGCTAGTATCTTGAGAAATGCTTTGGCATCGAAACCTAAAATGATGGCGCTACGATCATATGAAAACTTCTATTCGTTTTATGACTCCTTGACACTGATGAAGAGGACGAAACCTAAATTATGCCGTTTATAAGTTCCAAAAGAAATACAATTAAAGTACAATTCAAACACCTGGAATAGAAGCATTTAGCAGCTTCAATAAAATGGCGCCATAAGAAACATCGAGGGGGTTTACAAAGCCAAAGTATGATACACAGCCTCCACTGGGGCTAAAATGAATTACAACTGGAGAATCTGGGCTTGGCTCTGGAACTGAGTAATCCTCATAGTCTGGGTCCTCATAATCACCTGGGTCTATGTATTCAATAAAAAGGAGTTCTTCTTTTGGAGCTGACAAAAAGTTAGATTTCAAGTAAGCGTTTTCGAAGGGAAACGAATCTCCAAGTATACTTTTCCCTTTTTGAGTCAAAGAAACGCTACGCTTCGTGTACGCAGTTAACTCCCAATCTGTTTGAATCTCGAATAGTTTGCTTATCTGTCGAGGTGCCGCAAACACCCCCATGACTGCAGCAAAGATAACAGAGCAACCCATATCGTACATACTTTTCATTGAAGCAATCACATCCTCACTTAGAGATGCATATTCGGGATCTACATCAAACCATTCATCAGTACAAATAACACCACGATACTTTCCCAATGCCGTTGTCTGTACAAAGTCTTTCAAATTATTGCCTTGATTGATGATATCCGAGTCTGACACAATTTTGCTCCCACCTTCCAATGCGTAAGATATACTAAGCACATCTTTCGAACAGAGAAAGTTGAGTACTAGAAGTTGTAACGATTTTTCTCCGGACAAAAGTGGATGAACGACCTTGGCATTTGTACTAAACACCAAATCGCAACGAAGCACATCACCGCATTCCTCCACAAAAAAATCTGAGACTCCGAAAAACAAACAAGGAAGGCAAGGTTCCCGTCCTTCGGGAGCCTTACTTAATGGCGGCGAGAGGGGTTTGCGAAGTGATGAGTGAAACATTCTGAAAAGATTATTACGATTTGAATGAATGGGATGGTCGATGGTTGGTTGAAAGATATCAAGATATCGGGTACATGTGTACAATCGCGAACAAGTACATTTTATTTCGACAGATTATATTCTATATGTACTGCCTCTGCATGTGCTATCTTATATATATGTTATATATGTACTTAACATACTTACCAGAAAATTGGTTGTTACTTATCCGTGCAAGTTTTATTATCTTATATGTATACATATCCAATACATGTTGAATATGTCATGCTTTCTCTCGTTTTGATTGGCTGACGTAGACAATCAACTAATAGGATACTTTTTTAATTATCATCTTAAATCACATTTCAAAATCAATTATCACATACATTCGAGATCCTTTTTCGCCTCACACAAATCCTGTCAACTTACTAAAACCCGCAAAGGTTGAAGCCGCACAAAAATGAAAAAGACTCGTACTTTTTTTTTGTAAAATTGGCATGTTATAATTTTTTTTCTTCATCTACAAACACTTATATATGTACACACTCGAATGAATTAATACGATGGAAGGAGATAGTAATAGAGATGTTTACAATATTGGAAACAGGACGAATCGACGACTTAGGATCAACGTCTCGAGCAGCAGCGATCAATTGATAAATAATAATAATAACAATCTTAATGGAATGTCTTATGGGACTCGAAGTCCGGCGAATGGTACTTCGGATGAGGAGGAAGCGATGAACTATATGTCTCCAGCTGTCACACCAGCTTCATCTTCAAGTAAATTTAGTTGGATCAGTAGCAGTGCACCGAACAGTAGCACTCATGGCGGTCTGGAAGAAGGAGAAGGAGGAGAAGATGAAAATGGTGCACACAATTACTATGATGTGGAGAGTGTGGAAGAAATTTTTGATGATGAACATCAATATATATACGATGGCGAACTTATGCAAATGCGCGAACCCTTGCAATCGAAGAATTATTCCGGTCATTTTGGTAGCAACAATAATATCTCTTCCGTTCGTCTCTCTAATGACGATCTTGGTCGAGTTGCATATGGAAGTCGTAGAAGTTTGAAGAAAGCGGAATCAAGTTGGGGTAGCTTTAGCTTTTCGAAAAGCATGAGAAGCTTAAGAAATTTTGCAGCAAAGCAAAGGAAGCACTTCGACCTACTTAAGTTTGATCCGACTGTGGTTAACTTGAAAGAAGATGTAAATTTTCAAACGTACACTTGTCCACGTTGTAAGACTGTCCAAAGAGAGTTCTTTAGGTGAGTTAACACTATGGTTTTAAATCTCAACTCCTCCATGTTTTCTAATCTATTATAATGTTGTGAAATTTATTCAAGCATTAATACCTATGTTGGTCACGACTCTTATAGCACTAATCCGTTAATCATTGGCACACTTTACCTCAGTGCATATATGCTTGTTTCTATTTATGTGTTTGGGAACGAGGTAAGCATACTTGTACTTGTTGAAATCTAGAAGAGATGAGATTTTTAGCTATATCTTATCATCATGATTTATCTTTGCAGGAAGGATGGGACCCGCTTGATTGCGTTTATTTCTCTGTCATCACCCTCACAACTGCTGGATTGGGAGATTTTACTCCAACAACTGATTCAAGTAAACTATTTGCGATCGTTTTCATTTATATCGGTGTTGCAATGATTGGTTTGTTACTCGGAGGACTTCTCGCTAGTTCAATGGATGATATAAGCCACGAGAAGGCCAAAATTGCAAACGAACAAAATTGCCCCAACTGCAAGAGAATAAGGGCACATATGCAAGTAAAAGAGATAGGTGTGCATTATGGTAATCACTATGGAACCTCTCGAACGGATAATACATTTACGCCTGATTTAGGTGTGCAAAGGTATGTCCACTTTTTTGAGAGGAGTATATCTTTCAATTTTACATGAATAAATAACTCATTGCGCTACTATGCATTGCTTATTGGTCAGCTTTAAGTGGAACAGCGAAAGAGGTGCTCATTTAGATACCCGAAGGTTTGGATCAATGGAAAGTGTACAAGAAGAACCGGAGAAGTCTCCACCTCATGATGCGGTAAGTCCTTAATTTTTTTATATTCATTTCGAGGTAATCGAGACCCACAAGTTTTTTCTCAAAGCGTCATAAGAGGCGTATCAGTGAGTTTGATGTAGATGACGTCCCGCTTCCAATTCGTGGTCATGTACGCCATATGAGTGAAGTAGGGGGTGACTTTAATTGGACGTCAGTGCATAGTAAGTCTATCTCATTTATAACTAGAAGAATTTAATATCTGATGTTCTACATTATCAATAACTTTCATTCACGTAACGTAGAGGTCAATTCTACAAAACACACTGTTCCGGATGGCGATGATTCGAGTTCCGGAAGCAGGTATGGGAATTAATCATATTGACCTTCTGGATTCTATCTTTCGATCTCACAACTAGTCACCTTGCTTTTAGTTCATTTTCAAGCTACTTTTCATATGATCCTCTCCTTTCACACGAATCAAAAGGCATTGAAATCTTTCAAACGATTCGAAACGCGACAATGAACAGCTTAGTAGTAATCTTTGTTGGTGCATTTGGATTTTACCTTATCGAAGAATCTTTCACAGTGATAGATTCATTTTATTTCACGATTGTCCTATTGACGACTGTCGGGTAAGGCAAAACCTTTTTGAACTCAAAATAATCAAGTAATAATTTACGTTTGCCTTCAACTTTACAGATATGGAGATATTGTTCCGAAAACGAATAACGGAAAATTGTTCGCAACTGCATATGTACTTCTTGGTGGAACTTTATTACTCGGTGAAATGTCAGTAAGTTGCCCCATATAAACTCGTGAGAGAGTCGCATGTCAACTAAAACTTTAATGTTCTCAAAGAGAATTAGTATGATCCCATTGGACCTTCGTAGACAACGAACTGAAGCAGCAATATTGAAACAGTTTGGTGCTCACTTGGATGAGGCAAGCTTTCGAGAACTTACGTCGGGTGACCTAATTAGAGAGATCCGTGAATCCCTAAAAAGTGAAGCTGAACGCAAGTTAGATAAGAAACGAGCACGAGGACAACAATCTAAGGATATTGAGGGTACAAAATTAGATCCTCTTTCATGTACTAGGGAAGAGTTCCTTATCGCTATGTTTGTTAGATTAGGTAAAGTAAGCATGGACGATGTACAAGCTATTATGGGAGTTTTTGATCGTCTAGATGCTGGAAATGATGGCGTATTGAATTCTAGGGATATCATTTTTGGTGAAATTCAAAGACGTTCGAACACAAGAACTATGGAGAATTGGGAGCGTTTCCAACGGAGGAACAGAATGCCAGCCTCCTTTAATCGAAATTGTAAGAATCGTCGTCACTCATCTTATGATCGAAGTATGGGTTATACGAATGACGTGTATTGCAGTTCGGAAAGCGAAAGCCAAGATGATCAACTTTCGTATTGCTCGTATGATAGTGCTCCGGAAACATCTCATATTACTGACGAACAAAATATAACCAAATCAAATAATATGAAGAGGAGTGTGTCAACCCCGTCATTTTTGTTCTTTGACCATCTGACAGGGGATACTGAAGGCGTTTGAAGATAAGGTACTAAAACAATAGTCAAAATTTTAAAACTTACTTCAAAGATGTAAACTTTTTGGGCATGTTGTCGCTGCAAATTTCGGAAGTCATTCAAAAACTTCATCACAGCACGGTGTTTGATTAATACAAAAAACAATTTCCAAGTATTGGTTAGAGACGATCTCATGTATATTTTCAATCCTTTACTCAGAAAAACGACTCAGTGATGGAGGAGCGTTGATACTTCTGCCCCGTGAAATCTTCCAACACCAATGAATCATATTTTATCAAGAAAGTAGTCTTTTTATTGGGGGAATGTTGATGATATTTCCCGTGACGACGGTGGTATGAAATAAAAGTACCATCATTCTGGTAGCCTTAGGACGTCAATATTATCGTCATTATTCCTTGAAGAGTCAATCGTTGATATATCATGCGAATTAAGGCAATTTTAGAATTGTTCCTGCGAAATCATAATTTATCGCGAGAATATTCAGTATAGTCGAGGAACGTCGACGACATTCCCCGTAACGACACACCTATGATATTAAGATACCATCAATCTGGCACCAACGATAGCTTCTCACAAAGTTTGTATGAATTGAGCCTGTTTCCACACAGAAATATCTTATCCAAACAAATCCCGGTGCATATTCATGGACTTGTCGACTGCAATAGTGCCTTTCTTCGGACAACCTCTTTTAAAATACATCGAAGCTTCATTCATCACGCGGGTAACCGTGCAAATAATAAATGCATCGCGTTTTGCTGTAGTCTTACCTACTTTCTCTCTAGATTTGACCTTTCCTACTGGTACCTTATAATCGTAGCTGTCTAAATCGAGCGGGGGAACTTCAAGTAGGGGATAGTCGCATGTAAAAATGTTTTTAGGAACGCTCCTTTTCCTGCAAGTAGGTACCATTAGAAGAACCATTTAAAAATGACTACAATTCATGTCCAAAAATAGGGATAAAATGGATGAGCACTCACCCGAAAAACCATTCCCCGACAATATATCGCTGGCAGAAATGAATTAGCGTAGGCAACGGAACAACTGAAGACGGAGAATGAAGGTAATCAATACTCTCGTTCATCATTGTTCCGCAGATGTTCTCTTTACCAGTATTTTTCAATAAATTGTCAATGAATGGCCATCCTTCTCCGCCGGCAACGCCAGATGGCCATCCATCACCTCCAATGAAAGAATCTGAAACCACCAAGTGCTCGACAAGCTCATGAGGAAGGTTAAGATGAGCTGCAGCAATACAAAAAACATACATTTCAGCATAAAGATGTGGATACTC
>Ga0209092_10003251_pt1 | contig 14246 bp, 15 predicted proteins | sample FraStrMetagenome_FD_187446 | JGI IMG/M metagenome (GOLD analysis project Ga0209092, IMG submission 187446) | Marine eukaryotic phytoplankton communities from Arctic Ocean - Fram Strait ARC3M Metagenome (SPAdes) (version 2) | ecosystem: Environmental > Aquatic > Marine > Oceanic | place: Fram...
AAAAGCATACAGTTTTAAAAAAAAAAATGTATTTGATGACTATTCGTGGGCACGGTTCGCGCATGTGATCTCACATTGACAAGTGACAAAATCCTGTCTTCTACCGTCTGTTGCCTTTCCTTCACACTCTACCGGTACTTGTACTTGTTTTTTTTATCACGAAGAATGTTTTCCTAAAATTTTTCTGAGAAAAATACAGGAAAGTGCCTTCGTACATATTGTAAGAACTCTTCGCCTTGCTTCGTGGACCGATAAATAATTTGAAACATTACTACGAGTACACCCTAACCCTGTTGTGCCTGTGCCTCGTAAATCGTAAACTCTCACATATCAGCGACTTGAAATTTTTCTTACTCATCCATGTCATCATTCTCAGTTTTGTTGTCAATTATGTGCGTTGAGAAAAAATACTGAAGATTGAAGATTCGCTTTCTGCTCTCATCTTCCCCACTTTTGCATTTTGCATCCATAGATCGCGCCATGATCCCGTCTCGCATCCTTAATCCACACAAATCATGACTTGACACCTTTTCGACAATCTCCTTCTTTTACGTCCTCTCTCTCTATCGTTGAAAAGCATCCGTTTTACAGTGATCCGTATCCATAAAATCTTTGAAACATACTACTTCCATATTCAATAAGTAGCAATTACTATTATATCTATAGTCATGTCGGACAAGGTGAATGACAGCGGGTATTACAAGGGATCGCAGGATACCGCCCAAGTCCTTAGCGAAGTCACACGGAAAACTTTGGCGAAACGTAAGAAGCTTACTGACAAGTCAGATCGGTTGTTAATTGTTATGGTCGGACTACCTGGTAGAGGCAAGAGCTTTATTAGTCGTAAGTTGCAAAGTTACTTTAGTTGGAGAGGGGCGGAGTGTGAGGTGTTCAATGTGGGAAAATATCGACGTGAATTCACTGCTCAACATCGAAAGGACCTAAGCAGCCAAAGCAACAATGACAAGATTTTCTCATCTAGTTCAGAAACCGGTGGTGCATCTGCGGGATTTTTTGATCCGTCAAACGATGAAGCGAAGAAATTGCGTGAGGATGTGGCAATGTTTGCACTGAACAAGCTCTTCGGATGGATGGGTGAGAAGTTGGAAGAGGGAGAAGAACGAGTGGCAATATTTGATGCAACGAACTCTACTAAAGCGCGTCGTGCATCTATTTTGAATGAGATATCGACCAAATATTATAAGAAATATGGTGAAAATTTGGGTGTGGTATTTCTCGAGAGCATTTGCGACGACCAAGAACTTCTAGATGATAATTTTCGCCAGAAAGTAAAGTATTCACCCGATTTCGCTGGAATGACGGAGGAGGAGGCAATGAAGGATTTGAAAGAACGAGTCCAAAACTATGAGGCTGCTTACGAAAGGATAGAGGATGATTCGATATCGTATATTCAAATTTTCAATCTTTCGTCAAAACTTCTTGCCAACCAGATCTATGGTCGAATGAGCAAGTCAATAGTTCCAGCGCTCATGATGTGGCATGTAGGAAATAGGCCTATCTTTTTATGCCGTGCTGGTATGACGTTGAGTGAAGAAAAGTTGAAGGAGGAATTGAGGTCCTTGCCACGTATTCATTCCAACGTCTCTATGACGTCGACGGGTTCAAAGCGGAATCGGGGAGATAGACTTGGAAGTAAGGGATTACTTTTTCGAAAAAAATTATCTTTATTTATAGAGAAGGAGGTGGAGAAATTTATAATGGAAAGTGGAGAAGGAATGCTAGATTCCATACGAAATTTTAATGCAGGTACATCCCAGAGAATTGATCCGAATTTGATGGCATATCTACGTGATAAGGTTTTGGATGTAAATTTAGAGGAAGATGATAGTTCCAGTAGTGGGTCCAGTGTTCTTCCGACCTTTCCGTGCAAGGTCATGTGTAGCACGTAAGTTCTTCGTTGCCTAAGATGTCTCGAAAGAAACATGTGTACTGATTTACTGCCTGTGCATATATTTTTAGTATGCCCCGTGCTATAGAAACTTCTGATTTACAAAAGGATTTCGAATTTGAGCAGGAATTAGACGTGGACCAATATTCTAATTTGAATCCATTAGATAAGGGCGATTTTTCAGGGTTCGAAATTGAAGAAATTTGCGAGACAGATCCAGATTGGTACAGTAAACTAGTTCAAGATTCTTATAGGACAAGGTTTCCAGGAGGTGAATCTTACAAAGATCTTGTCACTCGATTGGAATCGTGTGTCATTGATATGGAGCAGCAGGTAGGTATTTCTGATTTTTAAAATTCTGTTTATTGACGCTTACGTTGATTTCCCACTGATTTATTTTCGAATACCGCCAAGGTCATTCCTGTCTTGGTTGTCGCCCACGTCAGCGTAATTCAATGTCTTCTGTCCTATTTTACTAATTCACCTATTCGAGAATGCTCTTCAATTGAAGTGCCTTTACATTCAGTGATTCAATTAATACCTACAAAAGGAGCATCTTGGCAAAAGAAAGTTGTGCAACTGGTTGAGCAGGAAGAGGAAGTGTTCCCGATATTAGAAATCAATAGCGACTATGACGAGATTGAAAGTCTTTCACTAACGAGCCCTCCCACTTCACCAGCTATGCCCATATGGGGAGACCACGCAACCTTGAACAAGCACAATTCGAGAAAATTCTTTCGAGGTAGTTAACAAAATATATATGAAAAATATTTTTTTAGATTTTTGCATTATGAATTTTCCTTTCCTCTTTTATTTGTCGAACTTTTGCTGCTTTCAATTCCTCTTCCATTTTAAGCTGTCTCCTTCGTCGCACACTTTCGCGTATCCGTTCCTCTTCTTTTGACCTAAGAACTTGTCTCTTCTCAGAATCACGGAATTCCTTTTCAATAATTCGGAGCTTAGATTCATTGGGATCGAGAATCCTGCCCTTTCTGTCAATCTATAATGTGGATATTCGTGAAAAGGAGGTTAGCTACTTATTTCTAGTTTGAAATAATTCTTCGGTGAACACTTAAATTATTGAATACTAGACACATAGTATACAATATTGCATCATGAACGTGACACAGACGGCCAGCGAGCTACCATGAGTTTTTAATTAAGTTTCAAATAATGAAGTCATGGATTTCAGTCCGAATTTGAAATGTACAGGAACAATAGAACAGGGTAGAAGGAAGTCCAAACAGGCAAAAGTCTTATTATTATCTTACCTGACCGGTACGCCACAAATGTTCTTGAACTTGTTTATTTTCAAAGAAATGTATCATGTTGTTATCTTTCAATGAAGTATAGCCCTCCATCATTTCGATCACTAGACAAAGTTAAATTACTTTCTCGATTTCTCTAGTGGACATAAACAAAAATTATAGAATACAATTGAAAACAAAGTAAATCCTAGTTATATGCTTCAATCAATAAATTGAAATAGAACTGCCATCTGATTCATACAAACACAATAGAAATGTAACGTAAAAACCTCAGCAAGACTAAGTACGAATGAAACAAACTTGTTATAATTACTAAGGTTAAACATAATAGACTTACTCAAATTAGTGTAATGTTCAACAATTAGCGAAAAGATTCAAATCTTAACTTGTGGCATTCTCTTACCGATACTTTTTAAATTCGATATACTCGTAAGTAGGTTCGATGAAAAAGATGAATGCTGGTCAATTAGAGCACAACAATTTGCCTGTCCTGCAGATCCACACCCTACGAGTTGTTCCATATGGCGAACATATTACTAAGGTAGGGAAGGAAATATGCACGGGCAAAGAAGCTTCGTGGAACAACAGCAAAAGAAAAGCAGCGTATCGTCTGTTAACATGCTCGAAGTAAGCATACCTAGGGAGAAGAATTAGCATCCTTTTTCTAGATTATGTAGAAACGATTAGTTAAACATCCCCAAATCCTGATGACGAGCACATGTACATGGAAAACGATTTCTTCTGACTATTTACATGTTAGGATCAATTAATTGGCAGATAATTCAAACGCATTCCTCGAGGATACATATAAATTTTAAATATTTTAGATATGCATTATTTGTATCGACGACTACTGTAGCTGTCTCTCATTTACCAGTCGAAATACGGTTGGCAGAGAGAGCATCCCGATGATGTAATGCTGTAAACTACTAGGAACGAAATAACAACCTACACGTCGAGCTGCAATAATTTGTTCTACGCTACTTCGAACATTAAACGTCGGTAGCAGCAGATAATGAAAGCGATTTTCTCCAATAATATCATATTTATCTCTCAGTTGCAATACCAGAAGCTCTTTGTTTCCTTTTTCCTCCCCGACTATCGTCATAGAAAGAGGCCACCCGACCAAATGCAACCCAACACTTGTATGCCTGAAATGTTACTTGGTGAGCATAATTATTTACTTTCTAATGAAGCCGATTTTACAAAGAAAAGGCCAGTTATGAGTAATCACTCTCATTGTCAATTTTCCCCTTTCAACGTGTTTGGTTTGGGGAGAGTCGTTGATTAATTTTTAATAGATATTACAAAACCTCTCTTTCTATATCAGTATGAATTTTATCATCTTCAGAAATTTTTTTGACGCTTACTTTGGCAGAAACGGGGTTTTCGAGTCTGATGTTACCAGATGCCGGTGGTAGAGGGGTAAGGATTATACCCGCTACTGTCAACACCAACAACTTCATCTTCGTCACTACTTACTACATATCTTCGTCGCTACTTACGATCCGTAAATCATCGTGCTTATAATTACCTGTCTCAACAACTTTTTTGTTTCAATAACTCTTTGTATAAACAATGTGCTTGGTCTATGCATAAATCTAAACAGTAAGCCCACAATGACATAAATAAGTACTTTCTTCTCTTTTCTTTTCGTTGGATTTTTGTATACTTTTATTTTGTTAACTTCTACTATTGTACCAGGTATAAATTACTTTGTACTTTGTAGTTATACCTCATCTTCTTCATCAGTTACAGGTTCGGAGGAGTAGTAGTAGCAGTTGTTATATGATCGAAACATATAATACGCATCATCGTTTTCCCTGTTTTATTGATCTCATTTGGTCAACACGGGTCTACTGTTGGAGCATAGCTTGGCTTGGAGCATGTAATTTTTTGTATATGTGCATGCGTGTATGGTATGGCTATTTTTTTAAACTGTATGCTTTTATTTTATTAACTTCTACTCTTGTACCAGGTATAATTGAGCTTCGAAGTATACAGCTAACATCATTTATAAATAACGGTAATATTGATGAGATAGCATAGGGCAGAGCAGCATACAGCATTGAAGATCTGAGCAGAGTGCAGAGTTACGAGCTACGACTCGTACAATCAACATCGATTTAGCTGAATAACCGAAACTACCGGTAGCATAGAACCTCGTTGACATTGACTGACATCACCATAGTGGACCATTCACCATTCACACTTCACATTCCAAAACTCAAAAAGAATTGGAAATAAAATGGTGTAACCTTTTTCATTTTTCATTAAAGAAGCGCTAAAGTAAGAAAAGGGACGTTCAAAAAACCAAATTTCAACCTGTAGAACTAGATGTCAATACGATTATTGAGTCTACCCTTCATTTTTGAATCCCGTAGACTTTAGAAAGCTAGCCTAATTATGAGGAATGGATGGGGAGATCGACCGGTCCTTTGGCAACTACTGAAGGATAAAGGTGCGACGGACTGGAACGTCGTTATAGAAAGGCTCAACGAAAGGCCGGAAGAGGCACGATGGAGGCGCACCCAACATGGCAGGTCGGGCAGAATGTTTTTGCACTATGTGCTGGAATACTTGCAGCCTCCAATCACTGTGGTACAGAAATTGATAGAAGTGTGTCCTTACGCCTTGAGACATACAAATGTACATGGAAATCTGCCGCTGCACGAGGCTGCAAACGTATCGCATGACCATTCGGCAGATGTTGTGCGTACCATATTTCAAGCATATCCAGAAGCGGTTCTGGTAAAGAATATACGTGGAGATGCTCCCATACATACGCTGTTAAGTTGGGGTCCATTTGCGAATAGCGAGTCCAGAGCAAGGAAACTGCTTTCTGCAAGTAATGTAGATAATGTCATTGTACTGCTGCGGTCTCCATTTTTTAAGGCTGACGGCAGTCAGCTAAAATATGCCATATGCGATTTGAATGAACCGTGGGAGATCATTTGTGCGCTGTGGCAGCGAGATGATATAGATGATTGCAATTTGTATTTACGTCGCGTGACTGATGTTGTTCTCAAGGCTCGTTTCGTTGCTCGCTATGGACATCTTGTTCCCTATTTGGAACTCCACGCCCTAGCTCAAGAAGAAAATAAAGTTTTTGGGATGAATAAGTTACAGCAATATTACGTGCAAGAATATGGGTATCAGGCCAGGATGTTAGATTTTAGGCTGCGCTTATGTTTAAATTATGTCATCGAGCAAGGATATTGCTGGGATATTGTAAGAAAGGTTTATGACCTAGCTGTTAAAGCCTTGGAGACGAGAGACATCATAAGTCGCATGTATCCTTTTATGACTGCAGCAGTTCGAGATACCAATGAACTCAGTGTGGTGTTTGAGTTGCTTCGACAAAAACCTTCCATTGTACAGCTCGTACTTGACAAAATCCTTCTCCCAACATCGACTGTTAACAATTGTAAAAGTATGAAGTCTGACTTTTCTGGTCGAAGAGAATTGTTACTGGAAGAAAATGAAAACGCGAGAATGAAGAGGCGTCGAGTGATAGAAGTTCAAGCCTTTATATAAGCTGTAGACAATGCATACTGGAGCCGCAAGAATTATCTAGATCCAGTACAATATTACTTTTTGAAGGATGCTATTGAAATCTCAATCTTTAAGTACAGCATTCTTGTCACAATGTGACGTAATAGTCAAAGAAATAATTCGTTAATGTTTTATTTATACATACAGCTTGTTTTTGGTTACTTCTCTCTTTCAGATCAACAACTCCATCGAATTAGTTCACCCTTTATCAATATTTGATAATTCTTACTTTGCTCTTGGACAAGTTATGAATGACACTGGAGAAAGCACGCATGTGAACTACCGGTAGCATGTTTTTTATCGCGATATCTGGGTTTTACTCACACCGGCAACAGGATGGTTTGTTCATTAACGTCTTTCGAAAATTATGACGTCAACTCTCTTTTTTCTGTTTGTTGTCAGCCACGCCCCTCGATCATACTCCGAAGATCACATTTTCTGAAGTGCCAATCGAAGAGAAGAAGAAGACGCCTCAATATATTTTCGAAGAAAAGAGGACAAATTTTAATACTGCTAGATATGATGGATTCATCATTGCTCATAGGGAAAAAGGGGAAGAAACGGCGGCTGGTGCTCACCATTCCGACTTATATTGCTGTTGCGACTGCTGCACATCTTCTGCTTAGCTGTTCCATGGGTTTCAATCATCATGTTATCTATCGATTAAGAAGTAATCATTTTAAACGTCAAATAATCTCTACCGATAATCGAAGATTTACAAGTACAACTCCTACAAGCATATGTTTGATAAAGGGCGGCCAGAACGAAGGCAGTGATCGCAATCAAAAATCTAAGGATTCTTTGACTCCACTTTCATTGGAGAATGTAACTTCACTCTTTGAAAGTCGTAACAACTCTGATGATTTGGTAGATAGAAACTCTCCAAAGGAAAATGTAGAAACTCCGAAGTCAAGCAATGAACTGGATGAGAAAAAACAGGAACAGCTTAATCGGTTGCTAGAGTATCCTTCGTTTCTTCGATCGGAAGGTTTAGATAATGAGCTAGCCTCGTCTATGGGAAGAACATATCCTAATGTAAATTCATCTCCCTTAGAGGGCGTCTTACCGGTTAGTGAACTTTTTTATCGATCGATACCTGATTCGGTTGATGAAGAAGATGTTGAGGAAGAGGACGAAGTAAGCTCGATTACCGATCAAGATCCAGATGACGAGGAACTTCCATTTTCTGCAGAACAAACAAATTCACTTGAAACTTTCCGCAATAAGGTCCAAGTTCGTCGAAATGAAGCCTCTTCTTTAAATGGAGATGATGATAATGATCAGGAGGATCCGAGGTCGGATGAAAGCAGCAATGATAACAAAAGGAAAGAGGTTGACGAGAACGAGAACGAGAACGATAAAGGATCAGCAAAGGCCCGAAGACGAGCTAGGATGCGCAAAAAGAAGAAAACTCAGTCTAAATCAAAAACTTCTAATAGTCTTGGTGAAGTCTCTAGTTTGTTTGTTCAAAATAAATCGCAAAATAAAAAGGAGACATCGCAGAAATCTCGAAAAATGGTTCGAAGGGGAATGGAAATGCTAGTGTACGTTTCACATTTGACGTCAATTTATACTTGCGCTTAGCTCTCATATTTTGACTAATTATCCATTTATCAGTGGAGGAGAGCCAATCAATGCTGACCCTCCACTTCGTGTCGTTGACTTGCATTATGAGGGAGGGACTGAAGATTGGTAAGTTTATCGTTGTTTCCTGATCAGAAATCCTTATCACTCAAAGTCGTCTTTGTTTTAGGGCGAAAGTTATAACTTTAAACTCCCGAGATTTTGGTCCTCTTTTGCACTCACAATCTATAGAAAAAGTTTCCCCGGTTTCACGAGGGCTTTATTGCGAACATTTTGTGAGCAACACGTTGAAGTGGAAAGTTTGCCCAGAGTACTTACGTGATATTTTAAGATGGTACGAAAAAATAACATCAACTAGTGACGACTCGTCGAAGCCGAAATTAAATTCGTATTCAGAACTTCTAGAAGTAATGACTTCTAAAATTGATGAAGCTGTTGCAGCAAATAAGTTGGAGAACGACATGAACATTGATGATAGTCACGATCAACAGAATGTAGTAAGCGACGACGATAGTCCGAAGGTCACTGAGGCTGAGTCGACGCGAGGTTTAGGCTTTGGCCAAGTGAAGAAGAGCGCAAAGAAATCGCGTAGACAGTCGTCCGTGACGGCCAGTCCGTCAGATAAACATCACGAAGCTTTGTATTTACAGACTGAATTACGGTTTACCATTGGTTTAAGTGCCGCAGAAGTTGAATGTGGAGAAGGTGGTGGTTTCAAAGTGTTACGTAGAATATTAACTCGCGGAATTGAAAATTCTATCGGTGCACAAGCATTGGACTTCTTCGTTCGGTAAGCTTATTTGTAAAAAAGGGAACAATTTTATTTGCTGATCTCATACATATATTTTCTTTATAAGCATTGCACGGCTAGTTGTAACAGATATTGATGATGGTGCTGATATTGATATTTGTCTTGACATCATTCATAAGAGTTCATATCTTTCACCAAAAAAGAAAGCGAAAATGGTAAAAAGAACTAATCAGGCATTGGCACAATCTGTTGATAGTGGGGATATGGCCTTAGAAATAGCAAAGAGCGCTAGAGAGGAAAATGCTTGGTCTCCTCATCGTAAGGCAAAGTTTATTTCTGAAATGATTATGGATCTTTCGGCAGATCTCGAAGGTATTGGTGATGATGTAGAGGAGCAAGAGGCACGTACTCAGGGTAGTGATGATGATGATGATGATGATGAAAATGAGAGGAGTCAGCCAAGTTTTATTTCTAAACCTATCAGAAATGGGTCTAATCGGAAAAGAAATGTGCCTTATGCTGAAGATAATTCCAGGCCTTTTGAGAAGTCCGATAGTCGGAACTTTTCGGTAGATGATATTTACTTAGGAAATGGAAATGGTGGTGTTTTTCCAAACTATTCGGAGAGCCAAAAAGATAATTCGTCATACAAGGGAAATCTTGGACCCCTTCTGCTTGACGCTGTGGTAGAAAAGGCTATACAAAACAAACCAAGGGTAATTGCAATAGGTGATGTTCATGGTTGCATCGATGAGTTGCAAGCATTACTTCGGAGATGCAACTACCGTCCTGGTGATGTTATCATCTTTTTAGGCGATCTTGTGAGTAAAGGTCCTGACAGTCCTTCTGTTGTTCAGATGGCAAGAGAAATAGGTGCTATTGGTGTACGTGGTAATCATGACTTTGAGGTTATTCGTTGGCACCAGGCAATTAAATCTGGCGCAGACCCACCAGTAATAGCTTCCGATCACTTCAACATAGCGACTCAATTGGACTCGGCAGATATCAAGTGGCTATACAGCTTACCTTGGTACCTTTCGAGCAAGGACCTCAATGCACTATTTGTACACGCAGGTTTTGTGTCAGGCATTCGTCTTGCGAAACAGAATCCACGACTCATGATGAATATGAGGAGTATTTTACCAGATGTAAGTTTAAATTTGCAAGATATTATTACATTGAGTATGCACGCCATACTCACTTTCCAACTCCCCTATCTTATCATTTCAGGGTACAGTAACTTCGAAGTTTTTTCACAATTGGCCTTGGGCACGCTTATGGGACGGCCCTCAAACTGTTTTCTTCGGACATGACGCCGATCGTGGTTTACAGCAATACGAACATGCAATTGGCCTAGACACGGGTTGCGTTTACGGAGGACGACTTAGTGCATGCATCCTTCCCGAGAAGAGGCTTGTTAGTGTTCCAGCAAAGAAAGAATATTTTCAATATAGAAGAAAGCATTATGACTAAATCAGCCACATGCTCTGAATATTTGCCTCTCCTTTGTATTCATATTGTTTCTACCGGTAGTATAAAACAATATGCGAAATTTAACTTAAAACGAAATTAGTCGACTCATTGCTGATCAGATGGTCAATAACTACATACTTCATGACTTCGTCTGAGGATACATGGTGGAAGTAAACGCCCTACCAATAGTAGGTTATATTTCTGTTTACATGTTAGTCAAAACTACATTGTAGCAGTACATCTATCTACCCTCTTTGAGCCAAATGCATGCTAGCGGATCGAGCAACATTAACCAGCGTATATTCTGTCATCTCATTGTAATCATAAAAGGTGAGATACTTATTAGTTTGCAGTGAAGACAAAATAGTCAGATTGATATCGTGGCGCATCAGCAATAGTCAGATTCATAACGTGTCGCATCAGCAATTGCGTGACAAAGAATCGAAAAATTGTAAAGGGCGACTTCGAACCATTGTCATCACTTTCATTCATGCGAAAGAAGAAAGTTTCCGCGTATCATCAATGTTAAACTTTCATTGGTTGATAAAATCCACCACCGATTAAATTTTAAGATCTTGCATTTGCCAATATGACAACACAACACCTCCTTCTTTTACAATTCGATCAGCAAGTAACACATCATTAGTAAAAACAGCCATATTTAACTCGTTTCGATGCTTTTGCTCAAATTGAAGTAGTCCGCTAGCTCCAGCCCTTTTTATATCCTTTGCGATTTGTAGACTTCGCCTTAAAAGTTTTGCGGTGAAGCCACAAAGACAGACCGCCCCTTCGTTCGGTCTGATTAAGTTGTACTTACTAAATAAATTTCTTTGTGCTCTTTTCCCCCCACCAATGCGTCGTACGACGATGTAATAATCAAGCTCATCGCTTTTGGATTCGTCAATCACCCCCGTACGATCATCAATAATGTCAACAGCTGTTTCTTCCAGTAAATTAATAACTTCGTCAATAGATATAATTCTAGGCCTCCAAGACTTATGCTGTGACAATGACATTGAAGAACATTTTTTAACAAGCCGAGTGTCGCTTTCCTCTCCATTTTCAGTAATTTCTAGAGTAATATCTTCATCAATCGAACGAATTGTCCCTGGCCTTAATATTTTGTTCTCAGCATATTTCGCACCGTCGAACATTACAACAACTTTTGACACATTAGGAATTGGAGTTGCAATAAGCCCACGAAATGCGGGTATCCAATCATAATGTTCCAACAAAGTAGAGTTACCAACTCGCGAAACATTTTTTGAAATGATTTGCCATGGTTGCCCTTCATATTCGTTTTGATAGCCACGCAAACCGATAGGAAGATTGCTATCAAAATAAAAATTTAAAACAACACGTAATTAGCAATAAAAAGATATCAAAAGATTCATATGAATTATTTGGCATGCCCTTTCATATAATTTTTCAGAAAGTATATCTACAACCGCAAGTGGCAACAATCAGTAAGAATTTACTGTCCACTGCTTGGTTACAAAAACTCCTTGTCTTGTATAAACCGAAAGGGACCATTGAAGTTGATAGAATATACATGAATTCGAGAAATAACGTATTTATTGATCCGTACCTTGTATCGATGTAAAATTCTAAGGGATCACGCCTAATTGTGGTTTTCCTCTTCATCTTCTCCACACGTCTATCTTCTATAAGATCGTATCTTTTTAACGGATGTCGAAGAGATTCCTCCCACCTGCACTGAAATTTTTTATAAAGTAGTAAAACACTTGCAGCGTCCTCTACAGAACAATGTCCAGATGCTGATCCCTGAATTGACAAATCAAGATGCTCATAAACCAGATGCCGTAATTTCTGTGCACGCCTTCCAGAATGTACAAATTCACGGTAGCATGCTGTATCGCGGACCAGGTGTTTTGGATGTCGTATTCCTAGTACATTCCAATCATTTTTCAACGCATGGCCAACTACTACGCACTTCTTTCCATCGTAGGAGGAAAGAATATCAGCGACTTCATTCTTGCACTGTTTGAAGGGTATGGACGAAGAAGATTCAATCATTTCCTTTGTAATTCCCGAGTATTTTGTTCGATAGTCAGTTATTTGCTGTCGACGTTTGGGCTTGACGATCTTATCGTAAACCACTTTGATTTCGCCATCTCTAATGGTGACGATACTACATCGCGCTAAACTATTCAAGTTCCCCCCACGACCAACACCGACCATTTCGCTGCGGTGCGACAGTAACGAGACAACGTAAGATTTACGTTAAACTAATACAAGTTCCACAATAGGCTCAAAGCTATTCAGGTAACATAGAGACTTACCAGTCCAAACCCAAAAAAGTGAAATTCGAAAGCGCATAAAAATCGTTTTTGATGCACAATTTTTCATCATCATCAGATATTTTTAAGGAAACAACTGTCGGGCCAATATCGTCGGTGTACTTCTTCTTTAGCAATGCTATAGCAACAACGAAAAGTACAGAAGAGGAACCGAAAAAGAGCATGCCAATAAGAAATGCCGAATATGAATCACCAAACCATGACGATTCAACCATTACAAATATATTGTATTTGATAAATATTATATCAAACCTTCAATTCACCAAGATAACTATGGATAAAATCCTTCTTTCTCTCATTACATATTCAAATACATACACATACGATGTTGGGAAAGATTCAATCAAGGTTCTTGATGGTTGTGGATGTATTATGTGTGTGGTGTAGTTTTGTTGTGTCTCTAGTCTCTATTCTAGTGGTCCACGCTGTTTCCAAAACGATTCAAAATTCTTCATGCGAGTTTACATCTACATTTGTCAATACCCGAACTGCCAACTGCCTCGAGAGCACCGCAAGCCTTGGAGCACCGGCATCGGCACCCGGTACGTTACTCTCTCGTAGCTCGTAGAGATTGTACGCTCGTCGGCGTGCGTATGATTGACGACTTATTATAGGATCTATATCATTAGGCGTACCCCTAAGGGCAATAAAGTCCATTAGCCGTACCCCTAAGGGCAATAAAGTTCATTAGCCGTACCCCTAACATTTAAGCCAATCATATTGCCGTATTTTCAAAGATACCGTTAAGAAAATCTAAATAGGTCAAACTCTTCAACAGAGGTGTCAATTGCGAAAACACTAACCTGACAGCCACAGCCACAGCCACAACCATAGCCTGAGGACTGAGGACACCTCTACTCTTCCGCCAAAGACTAACGATCTACATCTTGGGATTAAACGACGGATTCATCTTCACCAAAGCATACCATGGCCGATAATCCCATATGATTCGTCAAGGCGTGTATAAAAGCGAACTGATGAGCATCGAAAGGTCGTAGCGTGTGTTTGAGCTACTCATCTCGTGGAGTTTATTGCGACAATTGTTACAATTATTTGATCTTATCCATGTTTTTATGTCTTACTTTATTTCAACAAAATTACTACTCTTACAGCAAGGCGTTGGTTCAAGGCGGGAACGATGGAGTTTTTCATTCAGAGCCAATTTGAGTCACGAGTGATTATATCGCCGAGGTTGTTTTCAGATAAGTATTGTATGGATGCGTGGGAAGCTCAGGACATTTGTAAAGTTAGCAATAAGTTGTTGTATGATGTTGCGTCATCGCGAGAGGATAGGAAGAATCTCTCATATACGAATCATACCGAGCTTTTCGAACATTATTGCAAAGTCCAGGCAGCGGATATGGGTATCCTAATTTTGATGAGGT
>Ga0209092_10003252_pt1 | contig 14245 bp, 13 predicted proteins | sample FraStrMetagenome_FD_187446 | JGI IMG/M metagenome (GOLD analysis project Ga0209092, IMG submission 187446) | Marine eukaryotic phytoplankton communities from Arctic Ocean - Fram Strait ARC3M Metagenome (SPAdes) (version 2) | ecosystem: Environmental > Aquatic > Marine > Oceanic | place: Fram...
AAAATATAAGGCTTTTCATTGGTCGAGAGTTCACTTGCCTACCATGTGTGGTTTAACGGTCGCCGTTAAAAAATGAACGTGAACGTGAATCCATACTCATTCTCATATGAAGTTGGCAACCCCTATTACACGAGGTAAGCACGATATCCGTTGAAAAATACCGTGTACATGTACCGTACATGTACGATTTTTCTGCTGGTTCAAAGTTCGCGTACTTAAGAAAAAGTGAATACCGACTGTAGCGGTACTCGTGCTTTTTTCATGTGTTTTTGTAGTGTAACGTAAAGTTTTTGCCTTGTGTAGCTTGTAGCCATTCGCATCCGTTTTTACGTCATCAGTCATCACTCTTCTCTTTCGTGTTTCATGTTTTTTTTCTTTTCACCAAAATAAAAATGAAATCGTACGAGAGAGAGAAAGCAGCAGCGGCACAGCGGCCAACTCTTTCAGACTCAGACCCCCGCCAAAAACAATATTTCGATTCGATTCTTCTCCAATCTTCTTGACTAAATAAATATCAACTAGTAACACAATCACAACAATTTCGCAAAACTGAGTTCTAAAGCATCGTCATCATCATGGTAGCACAACAGATGGATGGAGTTGTCGAAGTCGAGGTCGGACTCGAAGTCCCGACGAACAATGACACCGAAAAGGAAGAAGAACAGCCAGACGCAGACGCAAAGGGCAGTACAACAGACGAGGCGATGGTTGGAGATGTGCTGTGTTTATGCAAACCTACTATGGCAGGTCCATCGGATGTGGGGGGTCGTCTGTGGACGTGGATGAAAGCCAATAAGACGCAGATTTTGTCGGGTATTACGGTGGCGTTGGCGCAGGTTCCGGAGGCTGTCTCGTTTAGTTTTGTAGCTGGAGTGTCTCCGAGCGTGGGTCTTCAAAGTGCGTGGATATTGGGGTTGAGTACTAGTTGGTTCGGTGGTAGGCCGGGTATGGTTGCGGGTGCAACTGGTGCGATTGCGAGTGTACTTCCCAGTCTCGTGGCTGATCATGGTGTCGGATATATGTTCTATGCGATTATGTTGGCTGGGCTTATACAAATGTTGTTTTCTTTCCTTCGATTAGCGTCGGTAGTGAGGATTATTCCTCATCCGGTAATGGTTGGGTTTTGCAATGGATTGGGTGTCGTGATTGGAGTGGCACAATTTAATATATTTAAGGAACCAGCAGAGGAAGGAGACCATGGTGGAGGACATCGTCGTGCGCTGAGTGAGATCGGAGCTGCGTTTGATCCATTTACAAACGATAGAGATTGGGTAAGCGCGGAGATGGGACTTTGGATGACTTTCCATATTGCTGTGACTTTATTGGTCTACAAGCTTTTCCCGAAAATCTCTGATGCGATTCCTTCAAGTCTTGCGGGAATCATCGTGAGCACCATACTTGAGCATGCGTTTGTCCGTCCCATTGGATATAATTCATACACCGTAGAAGATTTGGCTAGTGTTGCCGGGGAACTTCCAACTCCTGTTTGGTTTGATGATGAATACGAAGATTTAATGCCACCACTTGATGGGGATACTTTTTCCGTTATTTTACCTACTGCCATCACCGCAGCTGCGATTGGTTTACTCGAGAGTCTTCTTACACTTGAAATTATTGATGAGTTGACTAACACGAAGGGAAGTGGAAATATGGAAGCTTTTGGGCAAGGTCTTGGTCAATTTTTATCTGGTGTTTTCGGAGGTATGGGAGGGTGCACAACTATTGGCCAAAGTCTGATGAATATTCACAATGGAGGATATACTAGGCTCTCGTCCACTGCAGCTGGATTGTTTATGTTATGCATCTTGCTTGCAGCATATCCCCTAATCAATCTCATTCCTGTTGCTTCCCTTGCTGGGGTCATGTTTGTTGTTACTTACTACACTGTCGAATGGTCTTCTTTCAAGGTCGTTGCGGGGACAATGTTGCCTAGAACGTACAGAGACAAATATAATTTGCAGACGAAAGTTAACAGGAGTGACGTTTTGATTATGCTTATCGTCGTGGCAATGACTTTGGTTTACGATCTGGCTATTGGCGTTGCATGCGGTGTTGTAGTAAGTTGCTTTGTCTACGCATGGAATGCTGGTACGAGGCTCACTCTCGATAGGGCAGTTAGCTTAGATGGAGAAACTGTTGTTTACACGGTGAATGGACCGGTTTTCTTTGGTTCTATCAAACCTCTCATGGATTTATTCCCCGATATATCCAAAGATCCTAAGAAAGTCATTATTTTGTTCGAAAACGCCGAGATCTATGATTGGTCTGGGATGGTTGCCTTGAAAAAAATCCATGAAAAGTTTGATAATGCAGGCGCAGAGTCGGTTAAATTTGAGAAACTTTCAGTGGCTTCGCATACTATGATCAAGAAGGGAGATGATCTTTGGGAAGAGTTAAATGTTTTCGAGCACACCAAGATTGAAGAAGACCCATCGGTTCCGAACCATTTACATGTGGAAAACCAGAATTTATAATTTCCTTTGACCTTGCGACAGCTACAAAAGGGAATATGTGTGTTTGTATTGATACTAGTAGGGGAATTGCGAACAGAATTGCGCTTTGTTAAGAATACGTTTTCATTATTGGAACAAAAAAGTGTAACACTAGTTTGATTAAGACAAATAACAACTTCATTGGTTGGTTTTGTGATGTTTTTGGTCTTCAACGAATTTCTTCGCATATGATTATAATTTCGAGAGTAGCAACAAATAGTACGCATCTGGTTATGACAAAATTGTAACAGAGATATTTTCTCCCATTTACTCAATTCGAATGTCTCAGAGAAAGTGGCGTTTTGTGCACAAACTCAAAAACTACTAAATGGATGTAGAAACATTTTCCATCACCCGAGTACGGATAATTTATGTTGCCTGAAAAGCCATTGACATTTAAAAATATGTTGGCGTCCTTCGAAAGTTTATGTTTGCATCATAAATTTCGGTTCATGGTAATCGGTGACAATTTATCATTCTCATGATATTAAAACTTCTTGAAGTCAAGTTCTTGAAAGCAACGCGTTATTCATCGTTTCAAATTTCAAATAACGCCAAAATAATTTTTTGCGCGAAGCAAAAATAGAACCGTGACCGCATGATCGCATTCTGCGAAGCCTCTCCATGACCCAGATTTTTAGCATTGACAAAATTCGCTTAACCAATATCGAATTATGTCAATGACGCTATACTAGTCCTCGAAACCTCGTGATGGTATATTTATTAGGGCAGCATTGCGTCCTGTTTCATCATTCGCGTATTCTTATCTCTTGCTACATGTACAAAAGCTTTTTACTCTTGAACATAAAACAAAAAATAAATATCATCATCAACGCTAAGAAGACGAGATAAAATAATGAAAGTAGTTGGTCTATCAATTTTGCGTACTGGTCCGGGTTTAGATGAACCGCTGCCCTTGGCGGTGGCGAACGATTTGTCATCGTTTGGATATTTTCAACGGCAGGTGCGTGATTTTTCGCTGTTGTTCCTAACCAGAGTCTTGATCTTGACTATCGATTAGGCGATCGAGTAATATCTTAGCTTGATTTGAACACCCATCGACGAGACTCATCTTACATTTTAACGAAAAAGGGTGTGTCTGAAATGCTTACGTTTTTTAGCAAAACATTTTCGAAGAGGACTCAGCCTGGTCAAAGGCAAAGCGTGACTCATGAGTCGTACATTGTACACTGTTATGTAAGAGGAGATGGGCTTGCCGGAACCGTAACGTCAGACTTAGAATATCCTGCTCGAGTTGCATTTGTTATGCTTACACAGATGCTTGACGATTTTGTGCAGCAATTTGGTGACTCTTGGAAGAGAGAAACTAGACCGGAGAGTATGACTTTTCCCAAGATGGAGGAATACTTGGAGAAATTTCAGAACCCAGCAGAAGCCGATAAGCTAAGCAAAATTCAGAAAGATTTGGATGAGACAACGGAAATATTGCATCAGACGATTGACAATGTTTTAGAACGTGGTGTAAAACTAGATGCGCTTGTTGAGCGCAGCGATGATCTTTCTAGGCAATCCAAAATGTTTTACAAGCAAGCGAAAAAGACGAACAGTTGCTGTGTAATCATGTAATTGACGATGCAGCTAGCTCCTAGGTTCCCTTGTTCATGATTTGAACAAAATGTTGAAGCAGTAAAGTAGAGATGTTATCTTTGTTCATGTATTACTTCATCATTATTCACTCGATTGTTTTGAACTTCAGGAAAAATCATGAGGGAAAAGAACGGAAAAAGAAATTCAGGATAGTTGTAATAGGATGCATGTAAATATTCATACCGCCGATGATTATGGAGTTCACAGCTCCGCTGACTAATATCAACAGACTAGACGAAAACTTCCTTGTTTTCTCACTACATTTGTCATTACCACCGTTGCTGTTTTATATATTTTCTGATGTGCTATGGTTTAGTTTATAAATTGATTAGAAAGGCACTTTACACACATTACATTGCACATTTTCTGTTTTGGAGTAAAGGAGATTGGTAGAAAAAATTATTTCTGATTTGACGAAGATTTCTGTATCTTGTTATGTTACGTCATTATTTTATGCGATACAAAGAGAGTAGAAGTTAACAAAATAAGTACACAGTTGAAAAAATATACTTCATACCCCCATTCCATCCCATTTATTGGTTGTTTGTGTTCACGGTAATATTTTACTTTTGCATTGGCTGCACAATAATAGATAATAGTGCACTTTTTGTATATTTCACGGTACGGTAATACTACGAAATACTTTGAAGTACATACGTATATAAAAATATATACTTTCGCGTGTAGTTTATAACGGTAATTGTGTGCTTAATTCGATATTACACAAAAATATCATTCTGACAAAATCACAAAAGATGTGGAATAAATAGATGGACGTGCGTTATGCATTTGTAAGCGAGAAAGAAGACATTTGCGATTAGAAATAGCAAAATAAACTCATCTATCTGTAGAATTTTGAGGATATGTGTCATGTGTCTGGTGATTATTCATGTTGGCAAAGAAACAGTTACGATTGCTGCCAATCGAGATGAATACTTTAAGCGGCCTACTTCTAGAGCCCAGATGTACCAATATTCATCGTCAAATATTGCAGATAATCCTTTCAGAAAGTCAATAGATACTCCTGATCCTGTGATACCTCTTCAAGTGTATGGTGCTCGTGATGAAAAATGCGACGACGAGGGGAACCCCCTTCGCGGAAGTCCGTTCCTAACTGCATCCGGAGAGAGATGGGCCGTTATTACGAACGCTACCCGTCAAGTAGTTCCGATTGTTACATCTTCAAATTCGAATATTTGCCTGAAAAGCCGAGGACACATTGTTAGTAGTTTTGTTTGCTCAAATATTTCTCCTCTCGAATTCATTGAGAAATTCGATAAAGAATTTTTAAGTAGAGACTTTGACGGGTTTAATCTCATATGTGGAATTGGACTAGATGCATATGCGATTTCAAATCGTAAACCGAATTCGAAGTTTAACGTTTCACCAATGAGAATAAACGGAAGTTCAAATGACGACAATGATCTCACAAATCGTTTCAAAAACACCTTCGTCAAAAAGCTTAGCGTCGGGCGATGTTACGGCGTCTCGAATTCATTTCTAGATGCTCCTGAACCAAGAATAGATAGGGGAAAGGCATCGATAAAATGCATAATCGAAAATTTGATTGAAAGTTCAAATACTCAGAAGCGCAATCAATGTAAAAAGAAATTTGCTGAGGATCTGCTACAGGCAATGACCGATGATACACCGTGTTCGCCTTATTCTACATTTGTACCCTTTCCCCTAAACAAAGTTTTTATCAACAAAATTATCTACTTCAATCCTGATTCCAACGCATACCGTTACAAAACTGGTATTATTGCCCTTGACTTCATTTTTATTTTCATTCTGAGTATATATCAGTCGGTAGTTACAAATCATATGCTAGACTTTTATGGCACTAGAACTTCTACAGTTCTCATCGTTGAAAAAAGAAATGGCCAAGTTGGTTCGAATTATTATGAGAAAAATTATGTAAGTTTCAAATAGTAATAACGTTGAGTTAATTAGAACTTTGATGAACAATCGTTGAAAACATCCGGAATAATAAGTACGGATAACTTTAAACCCTATCTTCTTATTGAATTCTTTTTTTTATACATGTACTCTAATCCCGATGTGGAAGTGAGAATTCAAATATGCACGAGCTTCAGTTTTCCCGCTCTCGTCGTCCTCGCGCGAATGTATGATGTTACCTTTGTATCAGCAAACTCCGTCGACGTCCATGTAGTACTTTCCAGGTTGCGTCCACTTTGTCATCATCAACGTCATATTGTATGTCTTTGTCTTCAACAACTATTCATTGGCTCGTTACGAGAACTTAAGATCGAAAGTAATATATGTAACTCGAGTATAAATGGAAAGTTGACATTACGTGCATATTTGAGAAACTTTTCCTCGAAGTACAAAGCAAAATGTGAACCCAGTATACTAGAACTACGGTAGAGGTGGATGGCTTGTAATCGTATCGAACCGAATAGAAAAACGTGGGACTAAGTCATTACTTTTCAATTGGTACTCCATGAGCATGTATCGTAGGCTTACTTAAAATACACTCGCAACGTCCAAAGTTGGACGACTTCCTATCAAGTAGGATATGAAGAGACACTCATTTGTACTTTCTATTCATTTTATTGACAAGTCCAAGACGTCTGGAAGGCATTTCATCTTTGTTCTAGTGAGCATACTGTGAGGTTCCTAATGGAATAGGCTTGCACATGGCAACTAGAGTTTTCCATTGTAAAAAATATACTTTTCTAGCCAAACGATTTAGCTTTTGAAACTTCCAAAAGTTCACAGGAAAGAGATTAACAAACAAGATAACTCCTGCGAGCTCTACGGATCACAAAAGGAAAGGAGCTTACGCCTTATTCAAGAAAAGGTTCAAAGTTGCGCTAGGTTGTATGGCGATAAGGACTCAGACTGAACTAATGATACGTCGGGTACAATTTATAAAAAGAACAAAAGAAGCTGCAATTCAGGCAGCATGAGCTGAAAATAGCAGAGGATACCATTCAGAATATGGGAACTCATGGTTCAATAACAGGGAAAACGATGACGCGTATTACATGTTTCGATCATATAATAACTGCTACTACTCCTCCTCCGAACCTGTAACTGACGAAGAGGATGATTTATAACTACAAAGTAATTTACACCTGGCACAATAGTAGAAGTTAACAAAATAAAAGCATACAGATTAAATAAAAAGTTAATGCATGTAATTTACCAAACATTAGGGGTCTCCACGGAAGCTTACCATGTAGCTACGCTTCACATTCCTTGTAACAGAGTTGCAAGTGGATTGTAATTTGTTTCAAGTGAAACCATGCAATTTCGGTTTTGTCGACATACTAGATGTGTATGTGTATGAGTAGATTGGGAAATGGCGGAATTTGAGAATACCTATGTACGTACTCGTACACGTAAGGTGATGGTAACGCTCAAAAGCTTTACGAACTTTCAAGTCGTCCGCTAACCGATGTCACTGGTGTTGTTTTGTGAATTGTGAACACCCACAAATTTGAGTTTTCAGTGCAATGGCTTCAAATCATCTACAATCGTTACTTCATAATGCCACTGACAAACATTCCGTAATACAGCATTTAAGGGATACTGGAGATCCTCAACATTTATTTTACCAGACGCTCCTCGAACTGTCAACATTGAATGCGGGTGAAAATAGACTGAAACTCATCGTGGTTGCCAATCAAAGTAATAATGCTTTGACGGAACTTATGTTCCATTCTGTACATGGTATGCGCCATGTAATTCTTCTTAAATGGGAAGACAATAGTAGTGGATGGGATGATTCGTTTAAAATGGAAGCAAGAGATTTTTTGCTTGAGTTGGGGCTTGGTGTGGCACATGATAGGAGGGCATTGTTGCCGAAACCGGTAGCTGCGGCCTGTCTCGCGGCAGCAAGTGTGTTTTGGAAACGTTTTTGGCCAGGGAACAACGAAGTATCTCTCAATGAGAACAGCTTACATACCCAAACGAATTCGTTGAAGTTGAGTAATGCGGAACATTTGTTTGCTCTCTTGGAAAGCATTTTGTTATCTGCAAATGAGCGCGTCGAGGAAGTTATACCTGGTTGTATGACTAGCGACGAGGCATGTTGCTGCTTTTTAGAAACACTTATTGGTGAATTCAATGGGAGTTCTACGACAGGTATAAGTTTAGGATTGAGCTTAGAATATCATTCGGAGCGTCATCATCTCTTTGAAAAGAATCAGAATCTTGAAGTATGCCTCCGCATCGCCATGTCTGCACTATCCACAACTGTTGTGTCACCACTCATATCTTACCTTGATAATCAGGCCAACTTGTCGAGTGAATCAATATCAGTTCAATTGCTAAAGCGATCCATTTCTGTCTCGAAACTTTGTGTGGAAGTTCTCTCTTGGGATTTTGGTGGGAGTAAAGTTTGGGATTCAGAAGCGTCATTTTCAATGAACCAAATATCTGGTTCATTAGAAAAGATTAATCCCCCCTTTAGTTGGCGACAGTATCTGATTCAGCCAGATTTTCTCAGGGCCATATTTTATGTTTATGGCTGCATGCGAAGATATTCGTCATCTTCGAAGTGCAATAATTCAAATATAAATGAGTGCGCCGAGCTCATGCATTATTTCCGTCAACTTCTCCTGCTTCTAGCAAGTATTTCAGGGGAAAAAATATTCGCAGATGAATCTCAGAAGGCAGCATATGCAAGCTTTTTGTTAGATGGTTGTTTATCGATACTATCATCAAATGAAGAAAGTCATAATATTATGCTTGAGAGCGAAACAGTTGATTTTACGAGAATGATGTTGAACCTTTGCTACAATTTCAAAGTCAAAACTTTGGGTTCTCTACCTCACTTTCAGAACTTTCTTACATGCATGGCCAAGGTTGGTCATGATCTCCTAGTTCAAAATGTATCTGACTGTGAATACGTTAAAGGAGACATAGAAATGGTTGAAGGCTACGAGTGGCGGGAAGAAGCATTTACCAATATTCTTGATGCCATTGTATCTCTAACAGATGATATTTTGTTGATGATGCATGGACATGGGGGTGAAGCAAACGATTACACTTCAACGTTTGCTTCTACGTGCTCGTCTTTATATGCTTCCTATATATCGTACAGGATCAAAATTTCTAAGCTTGATGAAATGTATCAGGTTATGAATGAAACTGAGTTAGATGATATCAGGGAAGATATTTTTGCTGCAGGTTTAGAAGAACAAATGAAATCAGGTGCTTCCCTCGGAAGAATTTCCCTTGACTCTTCTATTGCATTATTGAACAACATGATGCAGGATTGTCTTCCGCGAATATATTCCCTCTTTAGTTCTACTATTGGCAGTGAAATCACTGCCGAGGCTGCAGCTTTGCTAGAAGAGGTTCGCCTTATCATTTTGTGCGCGAATTATCTCCTGACTGATGATAGTAGCGTAGGAGAAACACCTTCCATTCCTGAAGCTATTATATATGCTTGTCACAAAAATAATGCAACTTGTGCCGCTATGACGACCTTGATATCTTCATTTATGAATTTAGCGAATGAGCAGGCATCGGGTATATCCGTCAAGCCAAGTGATCCAAGACTTTCCCCATTGATAGGACAATCACTCTTAACTTTTTTGAAAAGGTGGACCCCTGGTGAGAGATGTGAAGAATTCATTTTATACCACTATTTGTAACGCACTGATATTGCTCTTCTTTTTACAGCTTATCTTCTCCCAGAGTACGACAATTATGAGAGGTCTTTTTGTGGAAGTGGTATTTTGAATATGTGGATTGACAAGGATCAAGCATCTCCGATAGTCGATTTTTGTCTTAATCTATGCACGCATTATTTCTGCTATTGGCCACATGAAAATTCAGTACAGTGTGGTGCAACTGGTGTCCTAATTTCTCTCTCGAGAAGAAGAAGACTTCGGGAGATTATGATATCCTCGCCATCATTCGATCCACTTGCAACTCTTCAGATAATTGGAATGCCGATCACCCATATATCAAATATCCCCTCTTCAGACTCGGACGCTATTTCAATAGAAAAAGTGAAAGGCTTTAGTCGCTTGCCGTATTCTAGCCGAGGGAGAGTCTTGTCATCTATTGTATCTGCGTCATCAGGCGAAAGCGAAAAGTCTGTCGCAGTCTTTTCCCAATGCTTGAAAACTTTGGAATTGACGTTCTCCAACCTGGTTGAAAGCTTGTGAGTTTCGCATATATCTCGTTTTTCTTTGAAATAATAAGAAACGAGCTCACTATCCATGAATTGTTTTTATTTTTTAGGAAAACGATGAATCAAAGCAATCAACCTTTTCTTCTCGAAGCAGCAATTATGTGTGTCGAACTCTATGCTGGTGTTGTGAGATCGCCTGACGTATCTAACAATAAGAGAATTACGGAATTTACATCTAGATCTCTCCCTCACTTAGTTGGACTAATGAATCACTTTTCTGACGACTTGGTGTTGTGTGAAAATCTTCTTTCCCTATTTCGAGATTTTGCTGAACATTACATTTTCTCTATATGCGATGCTGAATGCCTGGTGTTGTTCAATACATCTGCCGAGCTTTTGAAGAGTTATTCGCTCCGTCATTGTACCAAAGGTCGAATGAAATCGTCAGTTGAAGAAAACCAGGATTATAATGATATTTTGGCGTGCATCCAGCTTCTTATTCATCTGTCGTCCAAAGATTTTCTTGATATAGCTAATAATGTTGAGAGTGGCATTAAAACAGTCGATGTGACTAAAGTAGTATTCTTTGGACTTGAGCAAATGATACATCTGATGAATCACGGATTACTTCAATACCCACCGCTTTGTTCCCACTTCTTTTACTTGGTCAGCTCGATGATTGATTGCTACGATGAGCAATTTTGTGCCCTTCGAGGGGACTTGTTCAAAATGATTGTTGAAACGTTATTTTTTGGTATGTGTCACTCCGACGTTCTTGTTGCAAAGAGCTCCCTTCGATCACTATCCAGTAAGTCATGCGTATTCAAATGAATTCCATGCACTATTGACTAACGTAGATTTCATTTTTTGTGGTGTAGCCATAATCAAGCTTCATATTAGGAAGCGATCTCTCGACCAACAAATAGCTCATTTTCCCAACTTAATTAACGAATGCAATGCAAAATTATTCAAATCTGTTGTTTTCGAGCCAATAATTTGGGATCGTCTTGATGCAGCTGGGCAGACTGTTTTACCACTCATCGCGGTAGATGTCAATGCTTTCGAGGGTATTGTTCGACATCTATGTGAACAGTTGGACCAAGAAGAAAAGAAGCTTCGTTTAGATCGTGCGTTCAGAACACTTGTTCGCCCGGAAATTGTTGCTAACGCCACGTCAAACGGAAAACTTGGCCGCACAAATCGCATGGCTTTCAAAAAACTTTTTGAAGCGTTTATAAAAGAAATACATTCATTTTTGATTCTTAAGTAGAGAATTCAAATGTGGATTATAGAGAGATATGTTCTACCGAGTAGGCGTATTCATTTATGCTAAGTAGCTTTTTGTTTAGTTTAGATATGATGTCACTTTGTCCAACTAAGATGCTTATCCTTTTTCAAGAGATTAGCACTCAACTTGATTCGATATATGATTGGTAAAATAAATCTTTCTCTACATTATTGGTATAAAACAAGCAACGTTCCCTGGTGGCGACGGGCTCGAAAAAGTTTAAGCATCTTATCCCTTAATCAATCTGTTTTGCTAGAAAGTTGCAAGAGAGAGGGAAATTCCAAAAAGATAGCGATAGGCAAGGATCATACGAGTTACGCTTTATTTTCAGGCAACACCATTAAATACGCTTCACTGCCTCGACTTTTTCACCTCTGCGTCAGAATCGTTCTCAAAAAATGAGTATAATAAAATGGTTTGCAAGTTGCAAGGCTATGTAGCCGGGATCAACATTCTGCGAATAACACGCCGACCACGTATCTCTAAGACTTCTGCTGCCACAAGTTGGGCCACATTAGAAATTTCTGCTATGATTGGTTCCGCTTCCCTTCTCTTTTTCTCGTCGGAAATGATTGAAATGAGTTCGTTCACTATTTCAGTTACTGTTTCTATACTCCCTCCTTCAGTCGTTCTTTCTGATATGGCTGATGCCATTAAGTATATGAGATCTTGTATTTCTCTCATCCTACTTTCATTGACTGGACCCAACCCACCAGGTAGAGGTCGGATCAGACCTCTTGTGATACGCATGATATTCGCCTCACCCGAACTTGCCATACCTGTTGAATCGTCAAAAAATTCATTGTGAGAACGTAAAATTCTTAGCACTTCGTGAAATTGGTCATCTTGCAATCGGACGCACCATCTATAGCCTCAGCGACCTCGTGCACTAACGGAGTCTTCAAAAATAGACCAGTTTTGCTAGTAAGAAAACGTACAAAAAGATCAAGTGTCTGCCGTGATGACGACGGTTCGTCGTTATCATTTTCTCCAGGAGTATAGGTTTTTCCCGACGCCTTCTGTGCAAGTTGTAAAAATCCCCGCAATCGCCCCCACTCTATGCGTTGACCTTTGCCATCAACGGTTAAAATTTGTACAAGCAACTGTTGAAGAGCAGCCGGAGTTTGTTGGTTACCTTCGGGGGACAGCAACTGTGCTAACACATATGGGTAAGAGCCACGGACGAGGCGAAATTTATTGTCAACGCTCAAAGCAAAACCTTCTAATATTGTAAGACTTCGAATGATAACAGTAAAAAAGGGCGGGGTACTAAATTGTAGAATATTCTCTCTTGAGATATTATCTAATTCTGCTTGAAGTCTAGCAAAATTAACATCACTTGCTTTCCCCGTTCCTCCCGTTGCATTTTTTAAAGCCGCTCTCAGTCGTGGAATCAATTCATCAATTTGCTTTGTATCTTTCAGAAAACCAAGCTATTGTAATCATGAGATGAATGTCATCGCTCGAGGTAATCATGTCTCCAATACTAACCTTGAGTAAATTCTCCGTGATAAGTGGCAAATTCTTCTGCTGAAGTCCAACTGCTAGCCCTATGAGTCCATATCTCTCTTCTTCTGAAACATCTGCCATCATCCCGAAGTCTACAAAAGCCAGTGTTTTCTCGTCTGACTTAAGCAAGTTTCCACGATGCTAAAATAAAAAGAAGCCGTCGTTGAATTCTCCTTCAAATAGAAGATCATAAAAAGTGTCACCTAAATCACATGTGTACTTACGGGATCTGCATGAAATAGGCCAGTATTTAAAAGTTGATCAACACTGCAACGCAGCCCGGTCTTGACTAACGTCAATCCCGTCTGCCCTTGCCATGGCCCTTTCTCGCCATCTATCCATTCTTGTACAAGTACTCGTCTACGAGTCAAACTTATACACGATGCTGGAACCTTTACATCTTCCCATTCACCATAAAGCGCTCGAAATCTCTCCCCGTTGTTGGCCTCACGTACGTAATCGAGCTCACCGAACAATTGTACCCCAAATTGATCTGCGATAGAAGGCAAATCACCACCTCTCCATTTTGATAACCACATCGCTGCTTTTCTTAACAAGTACATGTCAAGGGAAACAGAAGATGCTGCATCTGGACGCTGAACTTTAATTGCGACAGTCCTTCCACCCCATAATTCAGCCTGTTTCCTCCCAATAGCAGCCTCAAGTAGTGGGCCACGTCGAAGTTTAGCCTTGTAAACCTGTCCGACAGAAGCCGATGCTACAGCTTTATAACCATTCGAAAATTCGAACAAATTCAATACAGGGTCATCTTCAAATTTACTTTCGAATTTAGATGTACTCCCTCTATACTTCTTCCTAGAGAAATCCTTCCCTACCCGTTTCACTGCTGTCAACCTCGGTACCAATTCCTCCAGCTCCTTCCGTATAATATTCATCGCCGTTACATCATTGAATGCTCCAACTGCATCTACTAACTTTCCCAGTTCTTCTGACCAATATTCATTCTTAATCAAATCCGGCCGTAGTGACAACGCCTGTCCACTCTTAATTAATGCTACCGAGCCACTGTTCACAAGATGACGCCGTAATTCTACTCCTCTTTTCCGATGCACCTTCATCATCATATTGGATTTTGGACCATCTTTATTATCATCATCATCATCATCATCATCATCATCATAATTCATAAATAACCGATCCGACACCAACCCAAAATACCATCCTAAAAGAGGAAGCCCTAGAATATTCAACCTCCATGCAACCTCCAATGGA
>Ga0209092_10003253_pt1 | contig 14237 bp, 7 predicted proteins | sample FraStrMetagenome_FD_187446 | JGI IMG/M metagenome (GOLD analysis project Ga0209092, IMG submission 187446) | Marine eukaryotic phytoplankton communities from Arctic Ocean - Fram Strait ARC3M Metagenome (SPAdes) (version 2) | ecosystem: Environmental > Aquatic > Marine > Oceanic | place: Fram...
CAATTCTTGGAAAGCGAATTATGAATTTCTATGGATTGATCATGTTCATGACGTACAAGGATAACATCCGTAGCCAACAACAATGTTTTAAGTCTTGTTATATGAGGAGGTTTACTCAAGGAAAGAGATGTTAGCGATGCTATAATCACAATGCAAATGAATTTTCAACTTACATATTACATCAATTTTCAATGCTATCTTCGCGTTAGTATTTCAACAATAACACCGATTGCTCACAAAGTTACGGAAAGACATGGGAAAATAGTTGATGTGAGAAATTGAGGAGGTTCTAAAAATGAAGTATTGAGTTGACACTAAAGACCGTCCAGCTGAATCTCCTGCGCAAATTCTAATGAAATCTATAGGAGAGGGAGCTAATAAGCAGTTTAGTTATATTATACTTTCATATACTTTAAAGGGAGTTCGCCAACAACTCAAATTCCATTAATATTTTGTAGACCTCTTGCTCACTACTTGTTCGATGCGTACACGTCCCATGTATTGTTCAGCGTTTAAGACATAAGAATACAAACGTTTTTAAATTTAATCGCTCAATTAATCAGATTTTTTCTCGATCTCCTTCTTCTTGCTTTCCACATCAATAATGTTCCTAAAACTGAATAAATAAAACAACGACACAAGCCTAAATATGCCCATAAGGCATACCTGACAAATCAAATCGAGCAAATTGGTCACAGGTCCCATCCCAGCAGTTAATGTTGAAAGCATAAATCCTTCCAGACCCCAATAACATGTGTATTGCCCATTCATCGTCGCTCTAACCATTGTTAGCGCAATGCTATTTTTCAACAGGAATGTGAAGGTGAGACCATAGTGAGATCATAAAGATGAATGAAAGATTAAGTACGAAAAACTTACTCGTCGGGTTTGAAAAGGCCAGCTGCGTCACTAATTAAATCTGTTTCCTTGGGTTTGCATTTTTGTTCTTCTTTGTATCCAGGTGTGTCAGTATCTGGGGGGAACGCAATTGTCACACTAACGTTATCGGGCAATACTTCCATTGCGAGCGCTTCCACAAATCCCGTGATCGCAAACTTTGATGGCGAATACGCCGTATATCCGAAGACACCAACCTGACCAGCGGCGCTGCTAGTAAAAGCAATCGCTCCACCCTCCTTTCGTAAATAAGGAAGACATACGCGGGTTACATTAACAGTACCGATGTAGTTTATACTCATTAGTTTTTCATACATTTCCATGGGAGTACTTTCGACATACCCACTAATAGACGTTCCAGCTACATTAAACAACATTGTTGGAGGGAATTTATCCATTTCGGGTTTGATTATGGTTTGCACCTGTTTAAAGTTTGATATGTCTGAAATTAAGACATGAATGGACACATCCACTCCTTTTTCATCCGCTATACTTTTCAACATGGTTTGTGCCTCTCTTAATTTTACTGCCCCTCGAGCAATAAGCGTTATCCTTGCTACCTCTACTTTCTCTTCTTTTATTTTCTCGATGATCTGCTTAGCTACTGAAAGCCCTATACCGCTTGAACCACCCGTAATAACGACATGCCGAAGAAGATGAGATTTGTCGTGCTTGATTCGTTTAATTAATTTAGATAAGAGGCCCACAACAAGGGTGGAAGCGACTAAAGCTAAAAGAGACATATTAGAGATAAAGTTTTGGAACATGTCAAATGCCAATGCCATCTTGGGTGCGGGTGCGGCACCCGGCACCCCTGCACTACATTTTGTACTTGATGTTCGCACATGTATTCTCATACACGTATCAAGAATCAAGAATCTCTCTTCAAATTTTTTAAAAAATTCGAAATCTGGAGCCGTGGACCGAGATTTTAGGAGAGGAATAGTGGTCGTGGGAGTGACATGTTGTAGACCCCTCATGACGAACTTCCGTAGCTGTACCAATTCCTGCAACAACACCAGGCATTAAATGGTCCCTTGAAACGTTTTATGGGCAAGAACCTCACGCAGACTATTAATCGAGAAAATATATGCACCATGGATACATCTGTTCCATCGGCATGTGAAAATGATGATATGAACGATAGTGAATTACTTCTAGAAAGGGCGAAGTTGGAGTTGGAATCGATTAGGCCATTGAATGAGTTAAATTCGACGAATCATACGTTACACTATCACGCGGACAGGTTTCCAATTGCCTGCCTCGACATAGTAAGGAAATTGCCAGGGAATAATATGTGCTTTGACTGTGGGAAAGCAAAACCAGATTGGGCCAGTGTGACTTATGGGACGATGATATGTTTACAGTGCTCAGGCCAGCATCGCAGTTTAGGAGTACAGGTAAGGCATGTAATTTTAAACTATTAGCGCTGTGATGGCTTCTGTATTTTATCAATGATTGGAAGATAGTTATCATGGTTTTCAATTCAATCTCATGGCCAATATCAATGATTTTCCATGGAAAAGGTATCTTTCGTACGATCAATATCAATGGACCATTGGTCGCACCCAGAAATTCTTTCAATGTTGGAAGGAGGTAATCGCCAGCTAAATCGATTTTTCGAGAGGCATTTGTTACCTAAAGCTAGAAATACATACCGCACAAAAGCTGCGAAATTTTATAGAGAACAATTATCAATGCATGTTGACAAGATTTCAAGAGGAGAATATCGAGGCCGCGACGCATCTAGAAATCTCAGTAGGTCTCCAAAGCGAAAGGGAAAAATTCGTAAAAATTCAGAGTCAGTAACGCTTGATAAAATACATACAACTTCTAGAAAGGCAGATGAGATACTCTCTAGTGAGGGTAGCACAGTTGTTACTGATGATTCAGGAGAAAGATAGGATCAAGCATATGGCAAACGTTCATTTTGGGGTCTTTTTACGTTGTTAGGGATACGATATTTTTCAAAATAAAAACGTAATTGATGTCTTGAAGCTAGTTGCGTCTTCACATCAATGTGGGTGGCTCATTGTCCTTCAATAACAAGGAAGGGCAGGACGAACAATCCAAACTAACTGTATGTATTACTATTCCTACCACTTGGTGTTGGATTTAGATTGGGCTTTAAATTAAGACTTGAGAGTAAGACATTATAGTCTTGACAGAACAAACGATTGTTTAATGTAGAATAGGCAATGCTTGCTCGTCAGTCGCTGGTACCATTTCGAGTATTATGAGTGTTACTTATCGATTCTCTTTCTTGTTCATCTCTGTGATTGTTATTGTAGATGCAGTTGTAACTGTGCCAATTGTGAGAACTGTTGGGTTTTACTGGTAGGCCCAAGACCAAACAAGAATGGGTAGGACGGCATAGCCAAAGACACTAACTATCTAATACCTACTCCTTTTCACAATTACTTCGATGGCATTAGGATTCGTTGCAAATGTTGACTTTTTACAACATTTATCAGGCTTGCCATAGCTACTTGAAACGATCAACATAAGATGTTTACATCCAAAGTCCACAGTTGAAAAAGTACAACATTCCGTAACTTTTATTCGTTTTTTAATCCGTTTTGGTAGACCAAAATTCAGGAAAAGTATAGAAATAACATAAATATTATATGTACAATGAACATGTTTGCAGAATCTAGACATGGTATACGTCAAATGCTGCTTGTAATACTAAGACAGACATCACTTTTTCTGGTCCAATGGTGGTTGTGGTGATATAGGCTTCATGTTATAAAAGTCAGGAACCTCAGTAGAATCATCTTGTGGTAGATTCTTACTTCTTTCGCCTTTGACTTTAGTTCGTACAATATTCTATTCGATTTCGGTAATTTCAAATCCTGTAAGAATCCTGATGTAACGACAAAGCGCATACAGCTTGCCACGTACCTTTAACAAATCACGACGCCCTCTTAGAAAGTTAGGATGATAGTACCCACCTACATCCTGACCACTCGTTATACGGATGAAATCGTATAGGTTTAATTGCCTATAAAATAGTACGATACGCTGAGATTTTACTTGCTAAAAACGATTAGGATTAACTTACCTTCGGAATGATTTCCATCGGGAGTTTGGATAGTAAAGGGGCATCACATATTGCTCAAACTCTACCATATCTTTCACCATGAATGCTCGTCCGTGTGGTAAAAACGACATGACGTGTGAAAACCCCCGAACCTCTGCATCCGATAGCATGTGATACAAGAGATCAGGAAATTTCATGTTTTTTGAAGCGTAGTGTTTTGCATCCGCCTTTGCTTTTGCTGATCTATCTCGGGCTCCCTCCCCCACAGGCATTCCTCCTGGTGTTGGTATTAACCGCCCTTGAGCCAAAGAAGCATTGGCCATCTGTTGTGATGCATATATGTTAGGCATAGCCATTTGCTGTTGCATGGGATAGTTAGCTTGCTGGACCATCCCGGGTTGAGGTAGCGAATAAGGGTGATAAGACGAAGCCGGCATGGACGCATTGTACATCATAGGATTAGGGTATCCATACGGTATAGCAGTACCAGGATAATGAGAGTACATGCCGCCATAAGCCTGCAGAGGATGCGGATATGGCATCATCCTTTGAGATGATGGATGTTGAGAAGGATGTGCAGGAACCTTCGTGTCTTCAGCCTCGAGATTTTGACGCGAAGCCGTGCGACCAGCGTTGGCCGACGAGCTTGCTTCTTTATCTCCAAATGACTGTATTATGGACGATTGATCATCCACGGACGACGCCTTTATTTTGGCATCATCCTCGTTTACATTATCTTCCTCCTCCGCCGCCGCCGCCGTCGATGAGGTTGGTTCTGTGGCCTCACGTGATGACGGGAAAGACCTCCCCCTTCGATGACCTCGATCGAGGGTTGGCATTCTGGACGAGGTTAATGCGCCACGACTCTGTGTTTATCTCTCAACGCGATTACCACTCAAGGGCAAAGAGAGAGAGAGAGGAACCAATATGACCTCAGTTATAAAATATAAACCTGAAGCGGATACAAAGATACGCTTCCGCCTGCGTCCACCTACGTTTCCCGTTGTGTCGTTGTGTCCCTTGCACCAACGATTGACAAGCACGTAAAGGTGTGATGGAGTATTGGTGCTCTGGTATAATGTGTGATTATTGCTTTGGAAACGGGATTTATTGGTAATGTCGCGAGCGCTTGATTCATTTCTTATTACAAATGTATGTAAGTCAGTTCTGTCTTGTAGAGAGTTGATTGTAGCCGGCCTTGACGAAACGGAATCTTGCCTTAAACGACTGCGAACGCCAAAATTCCTGCTCAGCTAAGTACGTTGATTATTCATAAGAATGTGACAACGATTCGACAAGGGTTCGCGCTTAGCTTACTCGCATACGTGTGTTCAACTTCGCATGTTTACAACGATATGATTCACGACTGTTCATTTACGTACAGGTACATGTATTAACACTCGTACATACATATTACTTCTCAATTCACGCGTTTTCGTGAAAGAAAATACATGATGTAACGCATGTATGAGTTACGAGTCACTGATTCAAAATCCAACACAAATCTTCTTTTTCTTGAATTCTGGCCTCCGTCCTCCGTCACATACATTCACAGACGAGGAGATTGTCCATTTTTCACAATTTTTTTGCCATTGCATGCATTTTTTCTTCCTCCCCTCTTCTTCTTCTACATACGACTCAAATATTGGTCTATTGATAGGGTTTCGAATGAGAGCTTCAGTGATCTCCATGTATATACATGCATAGACATAGACATGTATCTCCGGGCCGGTATTCGGATACTTTTTTGCATTGTGTTTCATTTTTTATCAATATATGAAGCAACGAGGCATTGCAACCTTTCGTTCTGAAGAGAAACTTCCATTCTCTGCTGATTTGATGAAACGTTTTTGAGCAACAAGTTACAAAAATGTCTTCGGTAGGTCGCTCATTGCTGATTATTGAGACACTGAAGTAAGTCCACTTGTATTCATGTTGTAAAGAGGTAACGGTAGTACGCCTCATCGTCTAAGTCAAGATCAACGTCCACGGAAATGGACACAGTGAAAATTGGCTATTTTGATCATTCCAAAAAGATTATTTATTCGCTCAACGTTGGAAACCTTACAATGCATCCGTAAGTAACAAAGTATTGTCGCGAGATTACGAAGTTTAATGATTGAAGAGGACATTCATTTTAGTCATAGCAAGTCATACTGGCATGAAGGTGAATCAAATATCAAATACTCACCTCGTTGCCGATTTGCGTAAGATATGAGGTATATTTGCAAGATCAGAAATAAGCCAACACATACGTGCTACCTGCAAACTCGTCGAGATGACAAGTGCGACCTCGATCTGAATGGTTTCAAATTGATATACTAAAAAAAAATTGTTGGAGCGCTCGAACACCTTAAACCTAAGATGAAGCAGATAGTTAGTCCTTTGCACAGTCATAAAAAATCAAGCTTTAGCTCGGAAGTCTTCGCCTTAGTTTTCGCAAATGATGGTGTACAATGTCAATCTATTAATAAATGGCATTGGAATAATATGATATGTTTCTTACCACTTACAGATGAATAAAGTTATGTCGAACGAAGAAAATAGTGCTTATTATTCTTGCAAGATATTTCTTGGAGAATGAAAGCGTATCTTTCCTTTTTGCCGATGTAACGTGTTGATCTTTATTTTCACATAAAATTTGTTGATTGGTTAACAATTTTGAAGGCTGCATATCGATCGTCACCGAAAAGTTATTTGTGGGTCTTGTGAAAGTCGGAATTTGACGTCGAGGGCAGTAATGATGATGGATAAAATGAAGTAATCATGGATGAAATGGATAGCTATCCATCATACTTTCTTTATAACGTCTTCCTTTCACAGATACTTTTCATAGTTCGATTTAAATGAACAATCGTTTTGTTCATTTGATGACTAGGCAGAGTAAGTTCGTGAACAAAGTTCAATCGTTTTGTCTTAGATATTTTTCAAAAGAGGAAAATATTTTTATTTTTTGTATTAAATAACTGTAAAATATGTATTAAGTGGGGACTGCGGATTGCTTCAAAAACACACGTACCGGTATTTCGATTTGTCGCCAAGTTTCGAGTCATAAAATGATACCAACTGTACCGTTAGCATGATATAAAAACCGTTGGATTGCTATACGTATGTGTACAAACACTGAGCAACAAGCAACGTGCTTCCGAGTGTTCACTTCATGTACACTCACCAACCAGGTCTAAACCTGTGAAGCAATTGCTCTAAGTCTTATGTCTAATTTAAGCTGGTATCTAGGTGGTGATGCATGGTCAAAGAACAGGTGTGGACGCGACGGGAAAGAGAAGAGAAGGCATGTTAGGTTAAACCATGAATTGGAAAGAATTAAGTCTTATTTGTTTGGCCTAGAAAATAAAAATTGTTTTCCGAAGGCCATCAACTCTTACTCAGTATCTTCCACCAACTGGTAGCTAGCAAAAGACAAAGAAAATAATGGGAAGCTCTGCTTTCTGGTTTCATATCAAGTTTTAGACAAAAACTTGATTTATTGTATATTCTGAAGCACGTCGCCCATTCAAAATGCGATTCCATGATATTTGAGTTGCGTATTCTCGCGGTTATTTGACTTTGCCGTCAAATTACGAGGTCCTTAAATGATATCTTCTTTACCGTAAATATGATGTTGATGTCTATGGGTTGCTTAACATTTAGGAATGAAAACGAAATTAGACAACGAACTTCGCGTTAGGTTTTCGATGATGCTCATCTACAACTTGTGTGTGAAGCGATTAATTTAAGGTATACGAGTATGAATCTTTCAAGTTCGTTATTGAACGATATCTAACGAGGTGGTACGATAGTAATAAATGGATGAGTAAAAACGTTCCGATGCGATGGAATGAATGGAAAACGACCATTCAGATGAGAATAAGTGGATTGAACGTTTGAAGTGTTTCTATCTCTGAAAGAAGTAAAGAAAAAACAATAACTACCCAGCAGTGGTTTTCTGATCGGATCTTCTTCACTACCATCAAGTCTACGTGAAACTTAAACCTGTCGCATGTGTTGTACCATGAAACATGGAACCCATTCAAAATGTGAGTATATATGGTATTTAGTAAATCAAACTTATTCTAGTCACACTATAAATATTGTTCTACTTTGAAAGGAGCGACCAAGAGAATCAATTACGAAATTATATTTCAAAAAATTGAAGCTGCAAAAGGTTGACGTTAATCTTTGATCAGGTCTTGTTATCTTTTACGGCATGGATATCGACTATTCACCCTTTCATCTTTGATTCATCAATTTCTTCTTCTACTCTCTTGCTTCAATAGAACGAAAACGATTGAAGACAAAGTTCTAACCTACATTAAAATCACGACGTTTGCGTCTAATTGAAGCACTTAATATCACAAACTTCCCACAGATTATCAAATTAAGGAAAAGAATAGTACAAACACAAAGAAGGGTAAAGAATTACCGTTCTCTTTTAAATTCGCGAGGCGGTTCTGCGGAAGCAGCGCGCGGCTAGAACTAAATCGCGATTGAATGTTAACGTCCCATAGCGAAGATAATCTGAAGTCGGAACATGTTGTCAATTTGCTCTCGCACGTTGCGTCTTACAATGACTTTCCTCACCTTGGACACTACTCGCTTTCTATTCTTCATCAGCGGCTTGTTGTTGGAGATGATGTTAGCGGTTCACGTACGGCAGTAGCGTCTGAGATTATTGAGACAGGGGGATTTGATGTTCTTTTAAATGCACTTCTTAATTTCCTACGTCAGTTCCAACGAAATGATGATGACAATGATTATGATACTACTGAGGGAGAAGAAGAGAAAGAGAATGTGCAAATGATTCTGATTCGAGTGTTGAATACATTGTTAACATCGGATGGGTATGAGGAGAAGCTTGCTACCTGCATCGCTAGTTATTTGGATGAGGTACTGACGCTTGTTTGTCACTTGTGGCGAAATTTGTCGGGTCACATCACAGATGATGACGACTGTTGCGCGTTAGAACAATTGCAAAGTAAAATTAGCGATGATAGATATCATATTGGTCAGATATGCACCTCGGCTTTGAAGAGGTCATACGTTAATTTACTTCGTTTAATGGTTCGCGTAGTTCAAAGGTGGAGGCGTAGTAATGGTGATTCTTGTAATTTTTTAGGTACTTCTACTGAGCACTCTCGCAAATATTTTCAGTTAGAAGATAAACCACTTGAGGTTATAAGTGACTTGTTTAATCGAGAACGGTTTTTTATCGACCACGGTGACGTTGCGGACTGCTTTCTGGATATCCTTGACGATTTAAGCCTATTGAACGTATCGAGAATGTTAGAGAATGGTTTGAATGAAGTGCTTTTGATGTTAGCTAATCTTCTGCACAGGGCGCTTTTAGATTTTCTGTATCTATGCGAATTGATCTCATGTGGATATGAGGGTTTCTTAATAAGAAGGTCTAGACTAGAAGCCTTTATTGCATGCCGCTTGTTAAAGATGTTCCATTCATGTATTGGGGAAATCCAAAACATTCCTGATGAAATTGGATTAGCCGCTTCACATAAGGTTGCAGTCGCATTATTGGAATTGCAGTTGCTTGGGGAAAAGCGAATTTCATCACTTGTCATATGTACTTTCTCTTTTAGTTCTATACAGAAAAATTTTATGTCAGAATTTAAGAGAGAAGCATATCAGAGAAATCCTTTCATGCCCATTTTGGGAAATTTCCTCAAGGAACTTGAAGTTGCTATGGCTACCGAAAATGGGATAGATAAGAATTTGAGTAAGGATTGTGTGAAGCCATTTGTTCGCATATTGAACTTAAAGGTTTCGAAGGAGATGATGGAGTCCATAACACGACTAATATCCTTTGCCTTAATACGGCACTCTTGCACAATGGAATTTATAACTTGTGGAGGGATGCAAGTTTACAAAAAACTTCTTACTTCTGGCAATGTGTCTAAAGTTTCACTTGTGCATATCAACGTGTCGGTTTTGTATATTTTGAAAGCTCAAGACCAGGTCAAGTCTTTTATTGAATCTGGAAGTATATTGGTTCTCATGAGGGCCACAAGAGCCCTTTACGATACAAATCGTCCACGTCCAACAATATTATCTCTCCAGTGCTTGAATGATACTATTGATATGACTTCAGGCGTATATGATGAATTTGTCTTATGTCTTGAGCAAGTCATAGCTTTATATTTTGAAGCACACGTCGTCGTGGATAAAGCTGCGGCATTGCTCTTGAAGCTATGTATGTTAAGCGAAGATGGTCCAGGTTACAAATCTTTAATCGTAAGGACCAATATTTTGAGTAACATAATCAAGAACGTTCAATGTCGAGAAGGATCATCTTTTACGTCAGTGTTAGCTTGCTTGCAATTGCTATTATCTTGCGCAATGACACATTCCAAAACGATTGAACAGATCAAAATGGTAGGAGGGTTCGCTTGCGTTTCAAAAATTTCTCTTCGCTATGCGCAAAGTCCGAATATTTCTTTCATTACTTTTAAGCTTTCAGAAAAACTGTGCGATTATGAATTTGTGGAAAACATAATCAAAACGTTTCATACTTATTCTTTGAGTGATTACTCTGAAGCCGTGCATGGCTGGTTAACAAGTTTAAAAGGTCTTTCATGGAATAAAGAAAAGATGCAAATATTCTTTAGTTTAGGAGGGATGCATTCTTTCTTTGGTCTATTAGAGCGTATGGCTTTATTGTCAAAAACTAATACTTGCTCGGTTGAACTATGTCGCTCCATGTGCGACACTTTGTATCAAATTCTCTATAATAACACGGCATTTGAGTTTGATACCATTTTTGTGCTAAAATCTTTGCAAACGATACTTGACAGTGTGATGTGTGATTGTCACTTAATTTCGTTAGCATGTTCAGTTTCATCGTATATTCGTCAAAGGCATGGATGGATTGACTGGACGGTAGTGGATATTTATGGTACTCTCTTACATTGCATGAAAAAATGCGAAGAAGAACCCATTGCGATCTTCGAAGTTTTGCAATTTTTATCAGTTGTCTTTGCAGATGGTGCCCTCGTTCATCTTTCCCATAATTTGCCACTTGTCGAGTGCATCGCTTTGTTCTGTGTTAAGACATGCTCGAGTAAAAAATTTCGTCGATCTTTCGGCCTCTCTGTGCAAATTGTTGCTGATATTGGACGAAGCGCAAAAATACGCGAAGTATTAGTAAAACATCAGGTAGATAGATGCATAGTTCGAGCAATACGATCAGGCAATGATCTCTATACAGTTTATGACGGATACTTACTTTCGTTGAGATTGCTAGTTTCACGAAAGGAATGCATTGAAACGTATGAAAAATTTAAAATATTTCGAGAATTATACCCGAGAAGCTCTGTTGATAGTCAAGAAAAATATATAGATATATTGGAAACGATGGGAACTGTAATACTAAGCGGTCATTTGAGTGATGACATGGCGAGGGAGTTTATTCTATTTCTGGTTCACTTAGTGAGTGATTTATCTAACGAAAGTGTTACTGAAAAAAGGGTGTACATGAAGACAATTGAATTGATTTCGTTGTCTGCATTTCACTATCCTACTATCGTAGAAGAACTACTTCAAGAACCTGATATCATTCTCTTCTTTAATTTCCTTCGCGACCATTTTACATTGCCCTTACTTGAATTTGTATTGAATCTGTCGAAAATCCCGAAAGTTAAGGAAACCTTCATCGATTTGGATTTTGTTAGTCTTATCGAGGCTTTTCTGAAAAAGGTGAGGTTGACTGATTAATCTAGGGTTTTAGCTTGCTTCTAGAAGAATAAACATTCGTTTTTTGTGAATAGAATCAATTTAGCGAATCAGTCCAATCTTTATTGAATGTGCCCCTAATAAAAGTTCTTTATCTGCATTCAAGCAGAGACCGTCTAGAGAATATTTGTGGAAGCGTAGGCACGTTGCTCAATATGATTGATTTAAAAATGGGTATAAACGTCGAAGTCGAGAACTTGATCCTTTTATTACAGGCAATACCTGCTGATGGTGTGATATGGGTCGCAGAGCAAGGATGTATAATGAAATTGTCTTTCTTTTGTATAAAGAATCTTGAAGACTCAACAGTGAGCGCTTCTATTTTCGTGCAAGTTCTCTCTATATTTCAAAGAGCTTATTTTGCGCAACCTGTCCCAGATTATATCGTTTCTTTATTTATGTTTTTGTGTGTAGATAAATTTAATGAGAGAAATCTATTTGTTTTTGAAACTTGTCGACGAGAGTTGAGATCTTTTGCATCCGCAGTAAAAATTAATAATGTAAATTTCGGACCGCCATACAATAGAGGAATATTTGTGATGTCAATGGCAAGATTCAATTCCAATTTGGAAGAATTCTCGATCCTAGTGAACAAGTTGAAGCGCATGTGCGACTGTAATATTTTTGAAGGAGTACACGACCGACTTTCAGATATTATCGCGATACTTAATTCGATATATTCTGTGATTGATGTCACAAGCAACGCGAGCTGTGTTGAAATTAAGACGTTGGAATACATTCTCTATGATCTAAACTCATTGTACACACGAAGTTCCAACCAGCACCTTGAGATAATAGATGGGATCCTACTCATATTTCTCATTTATTTTGAGGTAATCAAGCGAAAAGATACAATCGAAAAGTGCGATAAAATGGTCGAAAGTTGCATTAGAAATATTAAAGAAGAGAATGTCTTTTTATCTGGAATTTCCTGGAAACTCCTTGGCAGAATAATATGTAAAAGAGGTGGAATCTGCGTATTTATGGATGTAACAGAATTATTACATCACAAATCTCCATGTTCTTCTGGATTTTTCCTTTCACTTTTCTGTAATTTTACAGAGATATTTGACCAATCCCTATTCAATCATCCAGGTATTGCCTTGTTTACAATAGGATTCATAAGTCATTTGAATTTTCTTCAAATCGTCAAAGTAATACAACATATGCTACATATCGATGCGGACTCATGTATCGATCTATTTTCAAATATTTCAAGCCAAATCGATTTCAATTATGAAAGACTTTCGACAAAACTTGCCGTAATATTTGCACAAGTGCTCTTGAGAACTTCAGAAGAGTCATCAAAACATGATTCTATTGCTATCAAGGTAATACTCGAGAACGGTTTACGGGTAGGTTGGGCTGAGTTTGGAGGCATTGATGTTGTTTACCAAGCTTTGAGCTCACAACAAAAGGAAGATGTGTATTTTTGCGACCTAATAAAATATCTATCTGAACTAATGAGGAGTCGATCGAATTATATTCCACTCATATTGGATAAGGATTGGATAGATCTGATTACAAAAATTGAGCAGAATCCATTTACTGAACGAAAGATCAAAACCGACTGCGTGAATATATTAGATTGTCTCGATAACTTTAATATGAAAGACAAGACCTTAAACACATTCAAACAAAATCAATCAGATAAAACAAGTATAAGAAGAAAGCATTTCAACCCCGAAATGATGGGAAAGCTGGATCGTAATATGTCGATAACTTCAAGAAGAAGCAGTCGGTCGAGCTTTGTCGATATTGAAATCGATTTAAACGAATACCTGCGCAGAAAGAAAACCACCAATTTCACAAAGTCATATTGGTTTTATGTACTTATTGCTATAGCTATCATATTCCTGGTAATTTGCGTTGAACGTTTTGTACTGGGACAAAAAAGGCATAAAAGTTCACTGAATTTGGATGATATGAACGAAACTATGCAACCAACTTTTATACCTTCGACAGAATCTACTCAGATTCCAAGCATGGGACCGCAACAGGAACAAACTTTGCAACCATCATTGGCGCAAAGTAATAAACCAATAATTATGTTATCGTTTTCGCCAACAACCAAGCCTTCAAAAAATTCACCATTAAACTCAGGAGACTTGCCAACAAATGATCCGACAACAGCAGCAAGCTCAATGCCATCAAATGCTCCGTCGGAAAAACCTAATTCAGGTCCATCCTCTAACCCATCAAATGCTCCGTTCATGATACCTAGTACAGGTCCATCATCGAACCCATCAAGTATTCCTACACCGATACCAAGTACTCTTCCGTCATTAAACCCGTCAAATGCCCCTTCGGTGATTCCCAGCTCAAGCCCATCATCAAGTCCATCAAATGTTCCATCGATTCTACCTAGTACAAATCCATCATCAAGTCCATCAAGTATACCATCCACGATACCCAGTGTGGATCCGTCATCAAGTCCATCAAGTATTCCATCCATGATACCCAGTGTGAGTCCGTCATCAAGCCCATCAAGTGTTCCATCCATGATACCTACTACGGAACCTTCCTCAAGTCCATCAAGTATTCCGTCGATGAT
>Ga0209092_10003255_pt1 | contig 14235 bp, 14 predicted proteins | sample FraStrMetagenome_FD_187446 | JGI IMG/M metagenome (GOLD analysis project Ga0209092, IMG submission 187446) | Marine eukaryotic phytoplankton communities from Arctic Ocean - Fram Strait ARC3M Metagenome (SPAdes) (version 2) | ecosystem: Environmental > Aquatic > Marine > Oceanic | place: Fram...
TCCATTTGCAGGGAATTTTTCATCGCAACATAAGCTGTCTGAGGGAATTTCTTACTTGCCCTAGCCATTGTCTTCACTGCCTTCTCCCAAAAACTGGCTTTCTCCCGTAGCCAGTCGGATCGTAGAATTGAAGAGATATCTATTTTATTCGGCTGTTTTTTTTTGTGTGTTGTGTGGTTTTTCGCCAAAAAAAAAATTCCTGCCGGAAGTTAACCGCATCTTGGCAAATTTCCGAACTTTCGATTTGGCTGTCCCCTTCGCTGTAATGAACTTCAATACCTTATAGAACTTTGTCACGAGGGCGTCATATTCTTCATCATCGTCGCGTCGATCGAGATGATCTTGCTCCTCGGACTCCTTAGATGTCAACAGACTCTCATCAAAACCAGCGGCATCGCATGTGGCCTCGAACTTTTCCTTAAATGAATGCCACTCTGAGAGCTTGTCTCGAAAAGGCTCATTAGCATTAACGGCCGTCGAAGCAGACTTGCATGTAGTAAAACTTCGTCCTTCTATAGATCTAGGTTCACTTTTGTCCTCCTTGAAGTCAACGTAAAACACATTCATAGTAAAATTTTGATGTCATTAACATTCGATTGGTAGTTTGCTGTTTGACTGTTGACTACGCTTCCATTTATACCATCGTTGAAAACGACGAATGGAACGCTTGATGGCCTTCATAATTCCAGGTAGCGGCTCTTCCTCGATATCTAATGTGATAAGCTGGATGACTTGATTAACCTGCTTTTCGACAATTTTTTCCTCGATAAGGTCGGTATCGATGAGAAGTATCTCTAACACGTATACCTCACCTCCAGCATCACTTGACGAGCGCGAGTCTTCGCTGGAGATGGTAGTGGGAGTCGGGCATTCGTACCCACCTCTGCTGCGATCGATGCAAAAAGACTTTTGTCGCTCATAGTCAGTGGTACTATGTAGTCTCACGACTCTTAATCTTACAATGTTGTCTGGTCGATTAATCCAATCTAAGATTAACTAATATAAATTAATAGATCTAAAGATCTTGTTGGATTAGATACGAATTTTTCATATTTGATACACGTATTTGTGTTACTCCGTGTATCACTGTGGAATGTTTAATGTTATTATTACCAGTTGTCGATGATACGAAAAATATGTGACCGCCTGTTTTTTTTCAGCAAAAAGCATTCATGGGATCGTCTCCTTCCTCAAGCAACATTATCTTTGAATTTACTCCGGGCAACCCTCATGAAACCTCGTCTCTCTGCAAAATCATATCTAAACGGAGTCTATAATTAATTAAAGACACCCACGATCCACCCGAAATTCAAATCGAAATGCATGAAAAAGCAGACAACAGATTATCCTTTGGTTGTCATAGCAGAAGTGGATGGTATATTGGCCATTGCTCTCTCCATTATAGATGTTACAGAATCTACATCCCAGCTACAAATAGCGAAAGAATTGCAGACACTGTCGGTTTTCCCCCTCATAACTTCAATGTTCTTCAAACTATTGCACTTGACAACGCTAAACAAGTAGCTGCTGATCTAATCGACTTACGCAAAAATTCACCTCCAGCATCACCGTCCATCAATTCGAAAATAATCAATACAATGCTCTACAGATGCTAGCTGAGATCTTCAAAATGTCATTAGATTACACATCGACTAAACATCAACTACTTGCTACAACAAAACAAACAACGACACAACAATAGTCAGCCCAAAACCACTCTACACCAGTCCCTACATCTGTTCCAACAGTGCCTACACCAACCCCTATACTAGTTCCAAGGGTGAATACACAGCAATATCGATTTACCCCTTACACCACAAGAACCACCACAACATCGTTACAACACACGCCTACAATAAATATTACGCAAACGAATCAACAATGCCAAGCAACAACGGGTCAAATTCTAACTGTAGAAACAAATTCATTTTGCAATGCAAGCGTGTATCACTTCTCCATCAACTCATCACCTCACTGACCCTGTCTTAGATGAGGCACCAGGATGCTCCATAGAATATCGCCAACTTAAAAATGGTCCTACCAAAATTATTTGGGAAAAGGCTATGGCTAATGAATTGTGTCGCTTGGCCTAAGTTGTAAGTAATCGAGTACCTGTGGGTACTGCTTTCTAGTTAGACTTAGATTCATCTACCGGTAGTATAGTAACCTAAGAACAGATTAGAGCAGAATACCCATATACTGCTACAATCTGTACTATTACAGTGTTGCCATGTAAATATAGTATATTGAGAGCAAATTAGCAGTATTCTAGTAAAGTTCCTTACAAGGCAACAATCCTCTAAAGAACGGTTAAGCGACGAACGCCATAAGTACGACTCGTTATTACAACAATGTTGTCTACATTTTATGTGATTATGATGTAAGCTGCTGTGCGCTGTGCTATTTGCTCTTTCGAAATTTTTTTCGATTGAGTCGCAAAAAGTCTTCAACCTCGGAGTTAGAGACCAGGGCTGAAAGCTGAAAGCGTTCAAACGGGATAATGTCCCCTTATTTCGGGATTCGATTACCAGTAGTCAACATAGATCCTTGGAAAAATTTTACATTATTTACTCTGTTTGTATTTATTCCTTGTTTTAGGTGAAGCCTTAATATATATATATATATATATATATATCACTTAACATCGTCTTAGCTATTAGTAAGTTACTTAGATTTGATTCCAAGTTAGAAATGTTTCAATCATAGGCTTATATTGGCTATTGAATAATTCGCTGTCCTCCTTCTTCTTCCTCCTTCTCAATCATATTCATATGTAGCATATACGTTTCTTTATTTAACTTGTAACGTACTTTTGCTCCACTTCGGCGTTGATTCCAGCGATAGAGGAACGTTCCGAACAACAACAGCAGTAAGGCAGAAAACCGAACCAACAACAATATATACCTAGTACAAGAGTAGAAGTTAATATAATAAAAGCATACAGTTCAAAAAAAATATTAATTAATGTATCCTTAGAGCTTTTTGACGATATTCTATCATCTTCAACATTTTCCTCTTCATAAGTTTCCACACTCGAAATCCCCACATTATTGATAACAGGCTCGAAGTAGGGATTATTACTTTCGTCTATAGCAATGAGGAAGTCTTCTTGTGTATCGTCGTTGCTCAGCACTTCAACAACAACTTCGTCAAATTCAATTTCAGGAGGAGGTAAATATTCACCAACAACTAGCACGTTTACTGTGAGTTGATTTATCGTTGTCATATTACTGTTCATGGCGTCACCACCTTGAGCGGATTCTTCTAATTGCCGCTCAGTTGAAGCAGTATCACTCAAAGCACTTGTGGAAGTGTTATGTTGTGACTGCGAATCAAATTGTAAATCAGTCAACAACACGGGAGGTTGCAACATTCCCAGATAGTCATCCAAAAATTCACTCATGGTTACGAGAAAGATTTCAATCTCTTCTTCGGTCATTTCATCATCATTAACACCTTCAAAGGTAATACTTACAGTTGTATTTACTGGCGTTGGACTTGGTACAAGAAGTCTAATTTGAATTTCACGATCGTCCATATAGTCCAATACTATGCTTCGCACAATAAGTTCGGAGCGGTCCATGGAAAACTGAACCGGATACCGCGTGATACTAACATTCGTTTCGATCTTATACGAGTTGCCTTCAGTATCCTCGTTATCCTCAAGAATTCGAGAATGCACACTTTCTATGATAAATGGCTGTATTTCATCACCCACTTCTCCACTTCGACGAGTTAGACGACGACAATCTGAGATAGTGCATGTCGTCGCATTATAATCATGAACAAATTTTTCGTGCATGGCAGAATCATCTTCTTCCACCGAAACCTCAACTATGGTTAAATTGCTTACTGATATATTTGAAGAGCGATAATATGGTACCGAATGTATCTCAGTAACGGGAGGAGTCAAACTTGGTACCTGTGATGGGAAGCTGGTGGGCATTGAAGATGGTCTGCCAGTCGGGGACACCTGTGACAGATAACCCCTATTGTAATATGCGAATATATCCAACAGAGAAACATCCGCAGCAGAAACAAAACATTATTCTTCAACAACTTATGCTAACCAACGTCGCATCCGTAGTCAGAATATCCCAAGGGTAGCGTTGCCTAAGCCTGCGGTATGTGCATGGCGAAAATTCTTCGATTCACACAAGCGGGAAATATTAAGGTTTCATGGCATTCCACGGAATAAATGAAGCGGATAACTTCACCAAGAATCTTGATCCCAATTCATTTGAAAGACACGTGGGAGCTATGATGGGTAATGACAATTACTTGAAACAAAAGGAAGGGTAATAGAAGTCAAGTGTAGTTTTTAGGTAATTTTCATGTCAACCGTAGTCATGAATAATATGGTCAAAGGAATATAGCCATTGAGAAAACATTTTTTGTGATAAATTTATCTTATCTTGTAAATTGGAGAGAAAATTCAATAGTTTTGAATAGTAAGTACAATACAAAAAGAAGTGCTCTGTGATACTCTGCCAAATTGAAGACAGTACAGAATGACCACCACCAATGTACCATGCAAGGAGGGAAGCGATGCCTGCTATCAGGTGTTCTGGTGCAGCTGCATCGCTTACAAGCATGCCGTCGAGATTATCGGTGGTCTCGTCTAATAAAGCTGGGCTTGCAAACTGGGCTCCAACCAACATTTTCAATATTGACGATCCCATGATAATTCTTGCATTTCGATGCGTAGGAAAGTGCTTTGCGTCTCTCGAATAGATTGCATTCAAAGGTACAAGCGAGATCGTAGGAGACAGAACCGATGTTATCGGATTCGGTGATAGTTTGTTCAGTTGTCTCTTTACTGCTTGTTGCACGAATCATCCGTGTTCTGTATATAATCAAGCGAAGAAATTTCAGCGTAACAAGGTTTCCAGCCCTGAAATGCTGCGTTTATGCGCAATTGATCAAATTTAATATTATGTGTTTCGATTTTATCACATCATACGTGCTTCGATCGTACTTTTGGTATAAGTCATTGTATAGTATTAAATTAGCGAGAGTTATCATATAAGCTTTTGTGGCTCCGTCACAATTTGGAAGCACTCTATTGTGTCGTCAACGTCAAAGTCTGAAAATTCAAGGAGCTGTAGACCACATTCATCGCCAGTTTTCACTACTATGACTTCATCCTTAACTCTTCGAAGGCTCGAACAATTCGATTTTTCTATTGAAACTTCGCCGCTTTTCTTGATGACTTTGAACATCATGTTTGAATGCAAAGATCCATCCGTAACCAAGAGACCTGCAACTTTTGTAATTTGCTTATCTTCTCCCTTGATGTTGAAAACTTGCCGAACTCTTGCCCTACCTTTGACGTCTAAGCTCTCAGTGGATGGCAAATAATGATCGCATACTGTTTCTTTAAGTTTGTCAAACAGTCGATAAATGATATTATGACTTATGACTTGATAGCCAAAAATTTTGGATATTCTCTTCGGTACGTTCAAATCAAATCCTATAAACATACCTCCAGATTCCTTGAGTATTATTTGTTCTTTCTGGGTCATAGAAGTACCAACTTCCGAATGAATAATATTGAATTGTATCAGGTTTGCATTCGAATGCTGGAGAGACTCGATAATAGCTCGGAGAGCCGACAACGAGGCAGATGTTGGGGACTTGAGGAGTAATGGAATCGATATGAAATTCTGGAACAAACAAGGCAAGGCATTATAATTTAAAATTACTTTGTCTCAAAATACACGCATCTGACTTACAACATCATCGACTTTGTTGTTGTACGAGATTTCTCCTTCATTAGTATATTCACCGAAAACATCCAATTCTTGTGATCTTTCTACGATTTCCCTAGCGGTATTTTCGTCACCAACTACCCTTAGTAGATCACCGGCTTGGGCGTTTACAACGTCTGTCAACACTAATACTGGACAGGAAGGATCAGCATGCTCTAATGTTTCCCTTTCGTCCTTACCCGATCGTAGCAGAGCACGGATTTTTCCATACTTCTTCAAATTCGAATCGGAATTTTCCTTCCAAAAATAAAAGTTAATTATGCAAAAGTCTTCCTAATCATTATGATATGAGCAAAAGCAACTCACCAACACAAAGAAACTTCCCGGTTTGATCTCCTGGTGAGCCACAATACTGAGAACTCGACCCCTATCAGTGGATACGCTGTTCAGAACGGTTGCTGTGGATGATTTAGGTTGAGGTTCATAAAAGTCTTGCGCTGAGCTCAAAAGTAAATCTAGCCCTAATTTTTTTTTGTAAATCATATGAGGTGTAACATCACAACTTGAAGCAAATTACGTCAAATAATCACCTTCTCCAGAAATACTGCTCACAGGCACAACCTTAATTGCGTGCACAAACCCAAATGAATTTACGATCACGACAAAGTACATAGAGATAGAAACCTACCTGAATCTCGCCTCCGTAGCTTTCTGTCACAATATCATGCGTAGAAAGTTGAGTCGTTACCATGTCGGCCAAATTGTCCCTCTCTCTCTTAGTGCCTACCTTGTCACATTTAGTGAGGGCAACGATGAATTGACAATTGCTTTCTTTTAAATACTTTAGAATTTCTACAGTCTGATCTGCTACACCCTTCAAAACGGCAAATGATGAAACAATGAAAATATATTGAAGCAACAAGTACTAGTGCCAAATATGAATAGCTTACCTGATTTATATCAATACACAAAACAACCAAGTCACTTGCACTTTGGCAAACACGCCTCATCTCACTAAAAGCTGCGTGACCTGGGGTGTCAAGCACAGTAATCAATTGATCGTTTTCATTAGTATCGTTTTGCTTGACTGGTAGTTGGAATGCACTCATTGTCTGCGTTATTCCGCCTGCTTCACTCCCAGCGACAGGGCGTTCTGGATGATCAGATTTCTTTCGAAGGGCATCGAGAAGTGTTGTCTTGCCTGCATCAGACGTTAGCTTTATAGAGATTTTTCATAATAAATATCACGTAGTATCCTATACATACCATGATCGACATGTCCCATGATCGAAATGACTAGAGGCCTCATGAGATTATCATCGCTTCCATCGTTTACATTCACATCCATGTTTTCTTCCTCGAGAACTTTAACCTCGTATCCTAAGTCTTCGCAAATAAGTTTTGCCATGTCCATGTCAATTTGACTATCTACAGGAATTCCAAGTTCTTTGCAAAGTTTATTTACTTCGAGAAATGCAAACGTATGATAATTAGTACGCCTCATTATATTAAGAACGACATACGATATCATTAAAATACTCACTACGCCTTCTCTTGATACGAAGTATGTCAGATAATTTGTTTGCACTTATTGAGGGCAGATGTAATGGCAAATGTACGGCCAAGTCAGAAGCTGGAATAGAGTTTTTCTTATCTCCTTTGTAATTCTTCTTCCGCCGTCTTGAAGGCTTCTTTACTGAGTATTCTTCATTCTTCGTTGAGTAAAACGAATCATTAAAGGTACTTTGATGATCTACTCTATTTCCTCTCCACCTATTTGGCATGTTTTGTTGATATCCCCCCTTACTATGATGGCCATTATTGAATGCATTATCCAATGTCCCCTTTTTCCGCCATAATTCTTTTTTCTCAGGTGAATTTCTATTCACACCTTTCCTCTTGGTATTGTCATGTTCCATGTTTTTAAAAAATAACCTCTTGAGCTCCTCAACGCTACGATCGGGATTATCATCCTTCGAACGTGACGATGAGGATGGCGAATTACGTTTGAACTCGTTACTCGCATTGTTTCTCTTCCATTTCGAAGCACTCGATTTATCACCTATCCTCAACGATGCACTTTTTCGATCATTAATTACCCTTTTCGATCTACCATTGTCATTATCAAATAATGAAGCAGTGCCAGTGCCCTTCCTCCACGATGACCTGTTGCGCAATTGGATTTGGTTCGTCATGAACGCTACGTTCGAGTGCTCCAAACGACGCAATAATCCATATCGACTTAACAGGATTAATTCTTTCATTGTTTTTGATGTGTGTAGCTTCTTTTGGTTGGAATGGATTTGAGTAAAATGTACAATATTCGTTAGTGTTTGTATATATATTATAGAAAAATGTGGTGAAAAACGCAGTGCTTTTTGAGATTTGAGATTTGAGATTTGAGATTCGAGAGGCAGGGACAGGAGACAGGAGACAGGACAGACGGAGGTGACGAGGTGACCAACCACCAACCCCTTCGTCAATGGTCTACGACTGAAGGATGAAATTTGAAATTTGCGAACTTTGACACGCACCGTGAAGTTCGCAGAGTAGCTAAAATTCATAATGTCCTTTTCGTCACTGACATCCGACCTCGGAAGCGTCACAATCATGTTTTATTTGCTCTGTAAGGATGTTCACCTTCATCCTTCGACGATCATCTTCCATACATACGAGAAACAAATTACGGTTCGGAGGTGTGGTGAATGCGGATGGGAATGTACGGACCAGCACCAACTTTACGTTCGTAGCTCCTCCTGGTTCCGGAAAGGGGACTTATGGTGCCATGTTGGCGCGAAAGTTAGGAACGAATTTTTTATCGGTCGGAGATTTGTTGCGTGTTGAGGGGAAGAAAGGGGGTGATTTAGGGGATGCAGTGTGTGAGTTTCAGGCTCGTGGGGAGTTGGTACCGGATCATATGGTGGAGGAGGTTGTCTTACGGGCTATCGAACAAAGATGCAGTGACAAGGATGAAGACGGAGTCGGTTACATACTAGTAAGCTTGTTTTAGGTACATGTACTTACATGTTGCTCATTGCAATTGAAATGTATCGTAAATTTGTGGTCAATTTGTAGGATGGGTTTCCGAGGACGTCGAATCAAGCATTTACAAGCTTTTATTCTTGGCCAGAACATTTGAAAACTCACTATGCAATTAAAATTGAAGTACCGGATGTAATATGCAGAGGAAAGATACTTGGTCGAAGATGGTGCGTTAAATGTGAGAAAAACTTCAATATCTGTAACGTCGAAAACGGATCGATTGAAATATTAAACGAGATAGAAGGAGTAAAAAATGAGAAACTTGATTTTCCTGGATCAAAAGCAGGTACATGTACATGGAATATGGTACCAATGTTGCCAGATCCAAAATGTCCATGCAATAAAAGTAAGAATTGGGAGCGACGAATAGATGATACGCCCTCAATTATATCAAAGCGAATCCAGGATTATCACTTAGTCACGAAACCTGTTCTGGATTTCTTTCACGATCGTAAGAAGCTCGTCAAGTTCACTCCGTATAAGGGCGTCGATGACTTGCCAGCGTTAGTTAATCTTGTTAGCTCTCGGATATACAAATGTGAATGAAAAATGTAGCGATCGTTAAATTTAATATATAATATATTATTTAAATTCATCACAAAATTTTGAATGGTTGACGTTTACTGTTTCTGACTAACGGCACAGAATTCGTCAGTAATCTAAGATCAAAGTTTGAATATTTTGCTGCAAGGATAATATCCTTGCATCCTTGCCATACACCTACTTCATAGATATCGTAGCATGATAACAAATCAGATTATACGACGGCTTTTACCAAACGAACGTGGTAAGTTCTTAATTCGAAAAATCCAACTACTTTGGAGACTTATCATTAACACGCATTTTCTCTAAATTTTTCTAAAACGACTATAATTTCCCAAAGTCATGCAGCAAGAACCGATTAAGTCATCTCTTCTTTTCCAAACTCAATTTGCCCTGATATTCACTATCAGTAGGTCTTTTCATCAACTCTCGCAAAGCTACTGTGGCATAAGAACTGGGCGGTAATGTAAATCCAACGATCATTCCAATCAGCATATTTTGTTTGTCAATATCCGTGCAGTTAAGGTCTACCTTGTTTCCATTTATTTTCATTAAATCTGTTTCAATAAGCGGTTGCGTAGGCTCTTTGTACCGAACTATCTTGTAGTCGATGTCGTCAGGTTTTACAATTAGATGGCGATAATCACCCCCAAGAGACAATTCTCCGCGATTGCTCAAGTTCTGAATGCTGAGCTTATTTTCCTCGAGCAAACTACGTATAAATGTACCAGTACTATTTTTGGGAAATTGAATCTTACTTCCAATTAATGGAAGAACGACGTCGCTGATATTGTATTTCTCAACATCTTCTTCTGAAACAACACAAACTTCTTTGCCTTTCAAACCACTGGTTCCGCTTCCACCTTCTTCTTCTGTTTTATGTTGCTTGAGTATCAAATCTCCTACCTGAACTTTATGGCCTAATCCGATCCTATAAGAAGTTGCTTTGTTCCAGATATAACTCTGAACGGAATGAAGAAACATGAGCTTCATATTTCTGCTTATTCTCTTGAACGCTTGTTTGTATTGTCTTTTGCAGTATTTATTGGCAATATTTGTGAGCTTACCATAAAATAAGCAATGACAAAAATGGGTTTACTGACCTTGGATTCCGAGATAAACTTTCCATTAGTGAAACTTCACTGTTATTGAAACGACCGAGATCTTTTATCACGGATTTGGCAATATTTCTTTCTGAATTGAGAACTTCTTTTTCAATTGACATGTCAATACCTTCGAAACGTCTAGCCCATTGTTTTCGTGCATCTTTTGATCGATCTGATTGTTCATTCTCTTTCACCCTCATTATAATATTCACAGCACCTTCAAAATCGTCTCGAAGAACAGCAAGGCCTACCTCGTGTGTATCGTGAAATTTTCCAAAGCGTTGCATTCCAAAATAGTTAATGAAACCCTCTTCTTTAAAGCATTTAGCACACGATTCGAGGGATTTTTCTATCAAATCAAAATTACCATCTTTGTTGGAATCCAAATCAACGTTCCTTAGTACAATATCGAACCGATTGCCACTCAATCGCCCTAATTTGTTATCTACTGACGAGTATGAAAAGTTTCCGACTCTGATTACAGCTTTTCCCGAATTTTTCGTACTTCCACCTCCACTATTACTTTTACCACATGCAAGTTGATTGATGCACACTAAATCGGAAGCTTCTTTTCGATAAAGTGTACAGAATTGCCCTGTAATTCCACGTTTGTCCTTCATTCCAGAATAACCAATTGACGACTTTTTTGGGTTTAGTCGAGCTGTACGCATTATATCCTTAACCGCAGTGATAGTATCTACGTTCTCTTTATACAGCACAAAACGCAAATAGTTCCCTCCTCTGTCCGAAGGCCATTTTTTATGGTTAAGCATCTCAGTTCGTGATCGCTTCTTAGTAGAATGGTCTTCTTTAAAGTTTCCAAAGTTTGGGATATCCTTTTTATGTTTTAAGTGCCAAATGCGGACTCTTCGTTCGTGCGTATCTGCCAACGAAAATGGCGCAAATAGCTCAGATCGAAAGAGCATATGTAAAGCTTTACGCTTTTCCTTTTGTTCTATCATTGGAAAGGTATAATTTTTGTCAAATGGGAGGCTATCTGCAACCTCTTCCTTTTCATGTTGCCAGAACTCTAGCATTTCCACCGCTTTCTCGCTGTGTTCACCGCCAACTAACTTTTTCAACTCCAGCTTCATCTTCTCAACTTGCATTTTCGGGTTTTTGAGTAGCCCCTCCTGCTTTTTATCTTTAAGATTTTGTTGTAAAGCATCATGATCTACTTTTACTCTTTTGGACCCATGATCACCATCGTCTACCCCTGCATTGGTTCCAAATGATTTTAAATCGTCACTCCGATACACAAGCGAATCAAGCACTGCTATTTGGCCATTTTGGTCGACTTCATGAACGATGAAGTCGGAATATCGAGCTTTGAGCACGGCCGAGAAACCTGGCTGATTTGGCGTAGTATACTTCTCAATTCCAAATCGACGCTCGAGATCCGTGAACTTGGTAACGCGTAGAGCGTGATCATGGCCCTGCTTCTCAGAAACTACGCCTTGGGAGGACATTTTGATATTTAGCTGACAGAAAGTGTAGTGGCTGTGTTTGAACAGAAGAAATGATGGTTTTGTGGTATTTTGGTATTTTGGTATTTTGATTAGATCTATTGGTGGTGATTGTGTGTGAGTGGTTGTTCTAAATGCGAAGTTTGTGTGAATCATAATAATATGAAATGTACCGGTACAGTGAACTCTGTTCAATGAATTTAAGGTCACAAATTAATCATTGAAGTGGAGGGATTCAGTGTTGAGAGTTCGGCCGAACTCCAAAATTCGCGTCTTTGTACGAACGAATTTTCGTGGCCTTGCGAATGCTTAGGTGGTGTCTGGAGTCTTGAGGACCTCAACAATCTCAATTTTGGTAAAGATGCTTATATTGCGCTTTTTACTTTGATCGGAGCTCATTTTGTTGAGTAAATTGACGGAAACAAGTTGAAAAATGGCAGAAAATATACGTAATGCAGTGAAAAATTGACAGAAAATCTTCACTATGGTAGCCAAGAGGGAATTCATTGGTGGTATCCTTACTGAGCAGTGGAAATAATAGTTTTGGTAAGATAGCTTTGGCTTTTTGGCGGCTCTCAAGCGGTCAAAGTGTATTCGTTGGGGTAGGGACGGTAGGGATTTTTCGTGTAAGGTAATATTGAACAGGGTTCATTTCGAAGTACACAATATTTGTGTCTAATATATGTACACTGACTTTCAAAGTCATCATAAGCGCCTATGGTGTAGTGGTAACATAAATGCCTTCCAAGCATTTGCCATGGGTTCGATTCCCGTTAGGCGCAGAATTATCTTTTGCAAGATAGACTTTTCTCTGTACATGTCTGGAATCAGAAAACCTCGTTGACATAAAGAATCATACGAATGTAGTGAATATTGGCGTAATACGTAATACATAACTACTGAACATGCTTCTTATTTATAAAACATTGAAATTCCTAGCACATGTACACCGGAAAGAGTTATGAGTTATGATCTATGATGTATGAGTCATGACATGAGGAACGAAACAATTGTGAGATAATATTATGTTAATATTGTAATGGTAATGGCACACATCGTGACGAAAAGTGGAAAGAATGGGCTTCTAAGCCAAAAATGAAAGAACAGGCTTCGGTTTTGAATCTGATCATGATTTCAAGGATTTAACATTCCTTCTTCGAGTATTAGCAAGCAAAGAGATAACATAACGCTCCTAAATTTCCATTCTAAACATCTTATCAGATCTATTTAAACGTTCTTTAGCCAATCTGCAACATCACAAGGTCTAACTGCCTTCCTTCATTTCATCGTGGGGTACAAAAGTGCGAAAAACACTTGCTAAGATAACTTGTCGGTGCACTATAATTGTTTCATCCCTACAATGATTATTTGTCCGAAGCACAGGATTTTTACTCATAAGATTTCTCATCTTCTTCGCTTTGGCCTTCTGTATCGTTCCATTGACTGGCACGATATCGGGGGCGTTCGTCAACTACCACACCACTTCCATCCTTCTCCATATCTCCACCAACCCCGCGTGCGTCTTCCTCGTCATCGTCTGCACTGTCACTATCGTAGCCCTCGTTCTGCAAACCAGAAGGTTCATGGCGAATGGTTGGGTTTGGATGCCTACCTTGCGGCCTACATTCACTCCATTCACCGACAGGTGGAAAACGATACTGACCCTTAAAACAGTAAAAGTCGACATCTGTATTTCCACCCGGGTTTGCGTTTGGTGGTAAGATGGAAATAAACCAACTCTTCCCATCTTCTTGCATTGTCCATCGATACAGTGTGAATGTAACTTCTTTGTTGTTCCAAAACCCGTTCTTTTCGTAAGCAGGACAAGAATCTATATTCCTGGTAAAGACATAACGTCCATTAATAGCACTGATTCCTGCTCCGTCAACACTTACACGGCGCGGACATTTTCCCCTTTGGATTCGATCTTTTAACGTGTATAAGTCCTGTTCATGTTCAGGTGAATAATCGTCGTCAGATTCTTCATCCTGAACAAAGCCTATCTCTGTGTCTGTCGAATGACCGCGGGTTTGACTATGATTTATACTCCTGCTCACTGCGTTGACGTAACTTGGAAATTGAATCCCAGGTTCATTCTCGACAACGCTCGCACTATTTGGATTCTCATTTGAGTGGTTTTGCCAGTCGCGTATCCAAATCCACTCATTTTCCCTTTCATCCATCCACTCTTTCACAAAAGAATTGCATGAATATAAATCCCGAACTATTTCGATATATCGGTCGACGGCATCTTGGAAACGAAATTCAGTTGCGAAGCGCTGAGTGGGAGACCGGTGTGACATTTCTTTTGCCGCAACAAGTAACCCGACGCCAGAAGTCGCGTATGGTGCGCATTGGCGGTTACAG
>Ga0209092_10003256_pt1 | contig 14234 bp, 7 predicted proteins | sample FraStrMetagenome_FD_187446 | JGI IMG/M metagenome (GOLD analysis project Ga0209092, IMG submission 187446) | Marine eukaryotic phytoplankton communities from Arctic Ocean - Fram Strait ARC3M Metagenome (SPAdes) (version 2) | ecosystem: Environmental > Aquatic > Marine > Oceanic | place: Fram...
CTTGCTCAACACCGCGGGCACTTGGAGCTGCCGGCTTGGAAAAAATGGAGCTGTGGCTCCGCTCTCCTGGGATGGCGTAGACCCCAACAAACTGACCCTAAAAGACGTTCCCCGGTACGTCAAATGGACTGCGGGCGACACCGTGTACACCTCGGGTTTCGACCTCAAATTTCCAGAAGGCATTTCGGTCGGCACTGTCATTGAAGAGGTCCCAGAACCTGGATCAGAATTCAAAACCATCCATGTGGCACCCATGTTGGATTTGAAATCCGTTCGCCACATTGAATTTGTACAGAACGCCTCTGACTCAGTTCGTTCTGCACTCTCCCAGCCCATTCCAGCGCCATGATTGTCTTGCGTCTGGTCTTGCTCGTTGCCTTGCAGGCTTTTATTCTAGGTGAAGTGGCTCCATTTGGAAATTGGTCTGAACCACAATGGGCCCTTTGGGCATTGCTGATGGTGCCTCCTCAGCTCGGACCTTTTCTGAAACTGTTGGCTGGATTTGGAATGGGCGTGGCTTTGGATATGGCGCTGGGGACCTATGGTCATCACATGGTCGCCGGCACAGTGCTCGGAGGTGCCCTTCCCACATTGCACGGATTGTCTGCACCGAGGGATGGCTACGAAGTCACCAGTCAACCGGTCATCAAAGACCTTGGAGTCAGCTGGGTCTTTGGGGTCACCTTTTCTTCGGCACTGCTCTACCACTTGACGCTGATGGTCGTTGACACTTGGCACGCTCATCTGCTGGGACAAGCCATTGGGCCCACATTAACCAGTGCTTGCTGGACCACATTTTGCTGCATGCTCTTGCACCTGTTGGTGATCTCACCCGGGCGCAATGTCCACCGCTCCTGATGAACGCGAGGTTCAGAACGGTTACCCTGCTGGTTGTGTTTTTCGTGGTCGCCTTCACCATTCGACTGGCAGGGCTGCAGCTCGTTCAAGAAGAATGGCGCGAAAAAGCTGAATCTCTCACAAGCGACAGGTACTCCATTCCCCCCAGCCGCGGGCTCATTTTTGACCGAAATGGCGAACTCATGGTGGGGTCTCGTGCCACACACGATTTGGTGGTTTTGCCCCGCAGATTGCCCGAGAAAACTGAAGAATGGCTCAAAGAAGCATCCGCATGGGCGGGGATGTCCTTGTCTGACTTTGAAAGCGCACTCAACAAAGCCAAGCGTTACAGTTCCTACAAGACTTCCAACGTCAGAAAAGGCCTCGACACGGAGGAACACGCCCGCATGGCCAGTGAACTCCATCGGTTTCCCGGGTTTTCTTTTCGTACCCGGCCTGTCCGAAATCACCTTCACGATACGGCAGGTCACTTGATCGGAGAGTATGCCGAAACCTCTGCCGATGAACTCGCCGCCGACCGATTCTACAGGATGGGAGACCGCATCGGCCGGAGTGGATTAGAACGGGTATACGAGCTGGAATTGCGCGGGGTTAAAGGCCGAGAATCCGTTGTGGTGGATGCGAGAAACCGTGTCCGCAACACATCAGCGAGCCAAGATGGAGACCGGCCAGCCGAGGCAGGACAGCGCCTTCAATTGACCCTTGACCTTGACCTTCAACAATTGGCCGAGCGACTCATGCTTGGAAAAAAAGGCAGTGTTGTGGCCATTGAACCCGTCTCGGGTGAAGTGCTCGCCATGGTCTCCGCACCGGGGTTCAGTCCCAGTCAGCTCGTGGGGTCCCAACGCGGAAATTACTATCGACAACTGGCGAAAGATCCGACCAAACCTCTCTTCAATCGGGCCGTCAAAGCCACTTATCGACCAGGTTCCATTTGGAAGATGGTCCAGGGACTCATCGCTTTGGATGAAGGTCAAATCTATCCGGGCTCTCAGTTTGATTGCGACCGAAACTTGATTGGCTGCCACGGACCACATACCCGAGACAACTTGCGCGACGCTGTGGTCCACAGCTGCAACCCCTATTTCTACAGGGTCATGCAACGGGTGGTCAAATCCGGAAAAGGGAACACGCGATATGAGCGGGCGGCCAATGGGCTCGACCATTGGCGTGAACAGTCCATGAAATTCGGATTTGGCACCAAACTGGGCGCACGTCTTCCCGGCACCTCATCAGGAAACATCCCCGCCAGTGCTACATATGACAAGATATATGGGCAGTACCGCTGGGACTTTGGCACCATTTACTCCATCTCCATTGGAGAGGGCGAATTGCTCACCACGCCCTTGCAAATGGCCAACCTGGCGGCAATCCTTGCCAACCGCGGGTGGTATCGAACGCCCCATTATGTCCGGAGCTTGGGTGACCAAGGCAAACCACAAGGGCTTGGCATTCGCATGGAAACGGGCATTGATGCAGTCCACTTTAACCCCATTGTATCGGCGATGCGACGGGTGGTGGACGAGCCCTCTGGTACGGGCCGCCGCGCCAGGATTCCGGGAATGGCCGTCTGCGGAAAGACCGGAACCGTGCAAGATGAGCCTCGAAAGGACCACTCTGTTTTCATCGCCTTTGCCCCGATGGACAATCCGCAAATCGCTTTGAGTGTGTATGTCGAGAATTCCGGATTTGGAGGAGAATGGGCAGCCCCCATTGCCGCCCTGCTGATCGAACACTACGTCACGGGGGACATCCTGCAAACAGACAAGCTCGAGCGCATTCTAAACGCTGACTTGACGGATCCTTATCCAGAACCTGAGGACACCGAGGGGCCACTTTGACGTCAGCGCAAGACGCTGAAGCGTTCTGCATCCAGCCTCAACAAAATGGCCACCATGATGGAAAAGGCCATGAAACTCGACCCGCCATAACTCATAAAAGGAAGGGGGATTCCAATCACCGGAACCAACCCCAGAACCATGCCCACATTGATCAAAAGGTGCATGAACAGAATGCCGCCAAGGCTGTACGCGTATACCCGGGTAAACTGGCTCCGTTGCCGTTCGCCGAGATAGAAAATCCGCAACAAGAAAGTGGCGTAAAGCAGCAGAAAGCTCACCGCCCCTAAAAAGCCCCATTCTTCTGACCATTTGCAAAAGATGAAGTCGGTTTCCTGCTCAGGAACAAAACCGTAACCCGTCATGGGCCCTTCTCTCCAACCCTTTCCGGTCAACCCCCCTGAACCGATTGCAGTCTTGGCGTGTCGAATGTTGTAATCCGCATCTGGATTGCTCACATCCAAGCCAAAGAGAACGTGAATCCGCTCTTTCTGGTGCGGCCGCAACACATCCTCGAGGGCCACGTGTAAAGCAAAAGAATAGGCCAATCCCGCCACCAATACAGCCAATGCGATGCGAACCGTTCGCGCCCGATAGCGCGGAAGCGTTGCGCTTCTGATCACTTGAATGGCTGCGGCTCCAACCAAGACGAGCCCAATGACAAACGCCGTAAAACCTGTCTTCTCTCCCAACCATGGGTAATTCACTTCGTTTGCCCCCGTGAGAATGGTCAAGACAGCCAAGACAATCGCTGCAAATCCGGCGATCAAAACCGCGCCTGTCATGCCTTCTCGATACAGTGCAAAAACGAAGCCCAAGAAGACCAACACAGTGCCTGCATCGGGCTGCAACAAGATCAACCCAGCTGGAAAAGCGACAATGGCCAAGCTTCGGAAACGCCTCGGCCAATCGCGCCACCCATCGCGGGTGCCCAAGTGCCAAGACAATGCCATGGCGGTTCCCAACTTGGCGAATTCAGAAGGCTGAATGCCAAAGCCCCCAATCCCAAACCAAGACCGCGCGCCCCCCACTTTCTTTCCGATCACCAAAACCAAGGTGCACAGCACAATCTGAGTCCCGTAATTCAACCATGCCGTTCGAATGAAAAACTCTCCATCCACTTGAATAATCAAGGCTCCGACGACCAAACTGACCCCAAGCCAGAGTGCCTGTTTTCCATGCAGCGTTCCCAAAGACCACAAAATCTCTGCATCCGGTCCTGACGCGGCAGACACCAAATTCCACCACCCAAGGGCGGCCAACATCAGAAACAAAGCAACCGTTAGGCCGTCAAGATTGGAGCCGACGCTCGCGTTGCGCGCTGCCATGGGCGATTACAGCCCCAAGAGGACTTCCATCGGATCCTTGGAGCCGAACAACATGCGCTCGGGGTTCTCCAACATCTCCTTTACCGCAACCAAGAAACTCACACTTTCTTTCCCGTCAATGATCCGATGATCGTAGCTCAAGGCCACATACATGATGGGGCGAATCTCCACCTGACCTTGAATGGCCACGGGACGTTCCACGATGTTGTGCATGCCCAAAATGGCACTCTGCGGGGGATTAATGATGGGGGTAGAGAGCATGGAACCGAAGACCCCACCATTGGTGATGGTGAATGTGCCTCCTGTCATCTCGTCCACCGTGATTTCTCCATCGCGCGCACGGATGGCAAGCCGCTTGATTTCGGCCTCGATCTGATTCAACGACATGGACTCTGCGTTGCGCACCACTGGGACCATTAGACCCTTGGGGGAGCTCACTGCGATTCCGATGTCGGCATAATCGTGCATGCGCATCTCTTTGCCATCAATCATGGCGTTGACCGCAGGATAAATCTCCAATGCAGACGTCACGGCCTTGGTGAAGAAGCCCATAAATCCAAGGCCCACACCGTGGTGCTCCTTGAATTTGTTTTTGTACTTCTTGCGCAGGTCCATGATCGGCTTCATGTCCACCTCGTTGAAGGTGGTCAACATCGCCGTCTCATTCTTTACCCCCACCAAACGCTCTGCCACCTTCCGGCGCAGCATGCTCATTTTCTCGTTGCGTACCTCTCGGCTACCAGACCAGCCGTTTCCTGGCAAGTCTGGCTGAGGCACTCCGGCTGCCAATGCGCTCAGCACATCTTGCTTGAGCACACGGCCACCCGGTCCTGAACCCGACACTTGACCCGCCTTCAATCCACCCTCCTCCATGAGCTTTCGCGCTGCCGGGGAAGGATGGCCTACAGCATGTCCTGAGGGCGCCGAAGCGGACACAGGAGCAGTCGCTGGGGCGGGAGCTGGTGCTGGAGCTGGTGCCGGTGATTGAGCTGGCGCCGGTGCTGGCACAGCCTCAGCAACTGGAGGTGCGGCATCAGCTGGAGCTTCAGCATCGGTGTCAATCAGGCACACCACAGCACCTACGGCCACGGCGTCGCCCTCCTCGGCCTTCAGCGTAATGGTGCCCGCGGCCTCGGCAGGCAATTCAAGCGTGGCCTTGTCACTGTCGACCTCAGCAATGGCTTGGTCCTTGAAGACATAGTCTCCGTCGGCGACCAGCCAGGCTGCGATTTCCACTTCCGAGATGGACTCCCCTGGACTGGGGACCTTCATTTCAAGGATGGGCATGGGGTGGGTTTGAGATCAGGTGGGTGAAACGGTTGGGCTCAAGGTCGTCAACCAAGTTGGAATACGGAATCAATCACAGCCTGATGTCGTTCATTGTGAACCACAGGACTGCCAGAAGCGGGACTGGCGGATGCCGGCCGAGCAAAGAACTTTGAAACGCCCGGGCCAAAACGATGCAAGTGCGCAAACGCGCCCATGTTGGATGGCTCTTCCTGCGCCCAACACAATGTGGCCCCATCATATCGGTCCAAGATGGCCCCGAGTTCAGCGGTCGGGAAAGGATACAACTGCTCCAGGCGAACCAAAGCAATGCTGTCCATCTCTCCAGCCTGGACCCGTTTCTTGCGCTCCTCCAGCAAATCGTAATAGAATTTGCCAGAGCAAAGCACCACGTTTTTCACGCTGTCGGCAGAGCTTCCTGCGCGCTGTGGGTCATCGATCAGAGATTGGAACTTGCCTTCCGCCAATTCCGTCATCGTGCTCACCGCATCAGGATAACGAAGCAATTTTTTCGGGGTAAACACGACAAGAGGCTTCCTGAATGGACGTAGAACTTGGCGTCTCAGCAGGTGGAAATGGTTCGCTGGAGTGGTGGGGTTGGCCACCTGCATGTTGTCCTGCGCACAGAGTTGCAAGTAGCGTTCCATGCGTCCACTGGAATGCTCACTGCCCATGCCCTCGTAACCGTGGGGCAGGAAGAGGGTGAGGCCGTTTGGGGCATTCCACTTGTCCTCCCCAGCAGAGAGGAATTGGTCGATGATGATTTGAGCCCCGTTGTTGAAGTCCCCAAATTGCGCCTCCCAAATGGTCAGGCCTTCGGGCGTGCCATAGGCATAACCGAAATCAAAACCCATCACCCCATATTCACTCAAGTGAGAGTTGAAAATTGTGATGTCTGCTTGCGCCGCTTCGAGGTGGTTCAATGGAATGCGCTCCTCCTCCGTGTCTTCAGTCTTGACCACAGCATGGCGGTGGCTAAATGTGCCCCTTTCTACATCTTGCCCGCTCAAGCGAACCGGATGCCCTTCGACCAAGAGCGTACCATAGGCCAGCAATTCACCGAGCCCCCAATCCAAGCGGTCGCCCTCGACCATCGCGCGTCGGTCTTTGAACAGCTTTTTGACCTTGCGGAAGTAGTTTTTGTCTTCGGGCAGGCTGCACAAGGCTTCGGCCAAACGGCCCAACCGTTCGCGGTCAAATCCCGTCCAGACCTCCATGGCGTCGTCTCCCGCCTGCTTGAGCCGGTAGTCACGCCATAAATTCTCCAGGAAGTTGGTGACGTGGATCTTGTCGCTGGACTTGGCCGCCTCCATGGCGGTGTCCAACTTGCCCTCCACCTCGGCCCGCATGCCTTCTGCTGTGGCGCGGTCGATGGTCCCTTCCGAAACCAACTGCTGCAGGTACAACTCCCGCGCATTGGGGTGCTGTTGGATGGCTTTGTAAAGTTTGGGCTGGGTGAACTTGGGTTCGTCCCCTTCGTTGTGCCCGTATTTCCGATAGCCAAGCAGATCGATGAACACATCGCGGTGCCAACGCTGCCGATATTCCAGTGCGATGCGGACAGCGGTCACCACCGCTTCAGCGTCGTCGGCATTGACATGAAGGACAGGGCAATGCGTCGCCTTGGCCACGTCCGTGCAATAGATGCTCGTGCGCGCGTCCAGATAATTGGTCGTGAAACCCACTTGGTTGTTGACCACCAAATGGATGGTTCCACCGGCGCGGTAACCGTCGAGTTCAGCCATTTGGACCAACTCATACACGACGCCTTGTCCCGCCACCGCTGCATCTCCGTGCACCAGGATGGGCACCACAGCATCCTCGGACTTGTGCTCTCGGTCGATGCGGGCCCGTGCAATGCCTTCTACCACCGGGTCGACTGCCTCGAGGTGTGATGGATTCGGCGCCAAGGTGATGTGAACGGGCACCCCCGTATCGGCCACCATGTCTGTGCTGTAGCCCATGTGGTACTTCACGTCACCGTCAAAATCTTCGCCGTGGTCGTATGCTTTTCCTGCAAACTCTTCGAAGATGTCGGTGTAGGGCTTATTCAGGATGTGGGCGAGGGTATTCAATCGGCCGCGGTGCGCCATGCCAATGATGAACTCTTTGGCGCCCAACTCACTGCCCCGTTCCACAATCGCGTCCAACGCGGGCAAGAGACTCTCCCCTCCTTCCACACTAAAGCGCTTCTGACCGACGAATTTCTTCTGGAGAAACTCCTCGAATACCGTGGCTTGATTCAGCTTCTTGAAGATTTGCTTCTTCTCGTCCGCAGTCAAGATGGGCCGATTGGCCAATTCGATGTGGTCCTTGAACCAATTCCAACGATCGGGCTCACGGATGTACATGAACTCGATGCCAATGGAGTGGCAATAGGTGGCCTCGAGGTGGGCGATGATGTCGCGCAGGCTGGCGGGACCGATGCCCACTTCGCTGCCTGCTTCGAAAACACTGTCGAGGTCAGATGCCTCTAGCCCGAAGTGCTCAATCCTCAAGTCAGGACTGTAGTCGCGGCGCGCACGCACGGGGTTCGTCTTGGTAAACAAGTGGCCCCGCGTGCGGTAGGCAAGGATCAAGTTGATCACCCTAAACTCCTTGGGGCCTACAGCGGAGCTTCCGGAAGCCTTGGTTCCGCCAGCGGAACCCGACTCGAGTGCATCCTCGCCGTAGACGCGTTGGGCGAAGTCAAAGCCAAGAAAAAAGTGACGCCAAGTCGGGTCTACCGCGTTGGGGTCGTCGAGGAACTGCCGATAAAGCGCTTCGATGGCAGCCGGCTCGGCGTTGCTCAGATGGGAATGGAGGTCCATGAATGTGCAGGTCCTAAGCGCGAAGTTAAGCCGCATAAACAACCCAATCTCCTTCTCTTCCCAAGATTCATCCCCAATGACAATTCTCCCAATAATCCCATTACAATTCCGTCCATCCCCCCAATAACATGTTACTGCCGAATTATCGATAATAGATACACTTTACGCCTTTAGTCAACGCGAATTTCCCCTCATGACCAAAACATTCTGCGTCGCCCTCGTGGGCACATTGGGACTCATTCATGCCCACGCCCAAACGACCCCGGCCAATCTTTTGGCTGACCCTGTCACTGTCTCCGGATATCCCGGTGACGTTTTTGCTCCCCCTGCCTTTCTCGACCTCGATAACGATGGCGACCTCGATATGATCCGCAGTGCACGATATTCCGACCGCCTCGTATGGCACGCACGCAATCAGGATGGATCCTTTGGCTTGGAGCAGGTCCTGTTCGGGGGGGTGGATGAAGTCTTTGACTTCAAGACCACAGACATCAACGACGATGGCTTGGAAGATCTGTTTGTCGTCACCTATACGGGTAAAAAGATGTATTACTGCCTGCGTCAAGAGGACCTTTCCCTTGGCTTTCCGGAGCCCATTGTGACCCTCGAATCCAGGCCTTATTCCATGTCCCACGGAGACCTCAATGGCGATGGACTGGAGGATGCAGTCGGACTCGACCGCGACGCTCATCGCGTTTTTTGGATTCCGTTCGGCGAAGGAGAATTCACGACCAATCTGATTGACGTCTCCGAGCGGACTTACCCGATGTACGGGACTTCCGGGGATGTGGATGGCGACGGGGATGCGGATCTGATTGTCGCTCATCACGATGGCCAAGGAACCTGGTGTTACCTGAACAACGGAGATGGGACTGCCTGGACAGAAGAGCAAGCCATCCCTTCAGGGGATGCCGGAAACAACTACCGCAGCTATTCGGACTCATCCACGTTTCTGCTTTGGGCCCTCCAAAGTGGGAATATCCGCTACGGCATACGTGACACTTCCGGTTGGTCATCTGGCACTGCATATGACCATCCCACGAATATCAGTTCCTTCGAAGTGGGGCAAACAGAAAGCGGATGGTCCTTGATCGTGAGTGTGGGAGACGATATTGAGGTGGTTGAAATCGATGAAGACCTCTTGAATCCGGAGGTCATTGAAACCATCGATGTGGGATTCAGCTTCAACCGTACCATTCAAGACCCTGCGACCGAGGCTGATCAATATTTCGGCAATCGATTCAATCCGAATGGGGTCTACCGCATCGTTCCAGATAGCGGTATGCCCCCGCTGAAGCTCACCACCAACAATACTTCTTCAACGGCACCCATTGCTTGGGTAGAGGCAGACGGCGATTCCCTTCTAGAAGCCGTGGCGCGCAACGGCAATGAGATGGTGCTCCTGCATTATCTCGGAGACGAATCGTGGAGCACTGAAACCACCATCGTCAGTTCCATGAATGTCGAGAGCATGCATGTCGCTGACATTGACAATGACGGCGATGACGACCTGCTACTGGGCTCTTCCTCCGATGATCGCTTGGCTTGGGCGGAGTGTTATGGTGACGGGACATACTCCCCGTTGCGCACCATCGATTTTGGATCTGATGTACGTAGCGTCAAATGGCTGGACATCAACGGCGACGGCCTTCTTGACGCATCGGCCACGAGCTACCTGACCTCCGAATTGCTGGTTTGGACCGCAACTTCGGATGATGGGGATATTGAATTCGGCAATGAGTTCAATGTCGCTGCATCTTCCTCAATAGTCAACCCTATCCTTCACAATAAAGGGGACTTCAATGGAGATGGCATTCTCGACTTTGTGCTCGCCAGATTTGAAAAAGTTGCCATTGGTTTGGGCCTACCTACCGGTGGTTACGACTGGGTGACCATTGGTGAATATCAGCAACAAGCCGTTTACGGGGCGAATGTTTACGATTTCCGCGCACTCCCTGTTTTGGACATCAATAGTGATGGTTTTGATGAGGTAATTCTCGCAAATCGGGAATACACGATTTCATTACTCATTAATCCGGACGGACAACCAGAAAACTGGCAACTGGAATACATTACCAACGGGAGTCCGAACATTTTCTCAGATTCAGAAATTGGCCAAGGGAGAAGGACTGTTGGGTGTGAAATGGTCGACTATAACCATGACGGGTTTGTTGACATAGTGCAGCACTTGTATGAAGTCAATCAAGATGGCGTTTTTGCTATTCCTAATCTCGGTAACGGCGAATGGGGAACACAGATCAACCTTTCCCCTAGTGTTTACCAATCAGGGTCATACGGCGCCAACTACACTATCCGCACCTCTGATTGGAGAGATGCGGATGGAGATGGAGACTTGGATATGCTAGCTGCTAAGCCCATTGATGGGACGCTTCTTTTTGCGCTGAATCAATCCGAAGCGACAGGGTGTACGGATGGTCTGGCGGTGAATTTCTTGGAAGGTGCGAGCATTAATGATGGCAGCTGTCTGTATGAGGGGGCAGCTTGCAATGATGGGTTGGCAGCGACATACAACGACCAGATTGATGCAAGCGGGATCTGTGTGGGTCAGTCTTTTGAAGGAGAGAATCTGCTTCGAATCAACTGTGGATATATCACTTCTGCTGTGACGGATGCCGAAGGCAATGAGTGGCAGGTGGAGCAGTATGCCGTGGGTGGCGGCAACACCTATGGAGGAGGAGTGAGCGGCACAGCTGATGACCACATCATGAAGTACATCCGGAACAACACCACAGGATATGATTTACCGGTGCCCGAAGGCGGGAATTATTTGGTGAGACTGCACTTCGCCGCGATGCGAAATGAAGTCCAAACGGAGGGAATTGAGGTGTTCCATGTGTTGCTCGAGGGAGACACGATGGAGAGTCACTTTGACATCTACGCGGAAGCCGGAGGTCGGCAGAAGTACATCGCCCGCGAGTACTTTATCGAGACCACGGATGACGTGATTTCATTGCGGATGCCCGTTGTGGCATTCTCCAATGAGATTTCGGGCATCGAGGTGTTCCAGTACACTGGAGATTGCGAGGACCTCGACCTGGATGACGTTTGTGACGACCTCGAAATTTTCGGCTGTACCGAGGCAGACGCCTGCAACTACGATGATGATGCCACCGAAGACGATGGCACCTGTGAGTTTGTGAGCTGCGCCGGATGCACCGATGTGCAGGCCTGCAACTTTGACCCGGAGGCGAGCTACCTCGATGCCTCCTGTGTCTATGCCGAAGTCGGATATAACTGTGATGGCGTGTGCTTGGCGGATCTCGATGGAGACGGGGTGTGTGACGATTTCGAGATGGAAGGGTGCACGTATCCCGGGGCTTCCAATTACTCCTCCATCGCGACCGATGATGATGGGTCTTGCCTGTTCGATGGTGCTCCCTTGAATCAGGGCTGTACCTATCCAGAGGCCTGCAATTTTGATCCTTCTGCTGCCTTTGACGATGGGTCGTGCGAGTACCCCTTGTTGGGACGCGATTGCGGCGGGTTGTGCCTGAATGACCAGGATGGCGATGGCATCTGCGATGAATTCGAAGGGTGCACAATCCCGACCGCCTGCAACTACAATGCGGCAGCGTTGGACAATGACGGGTGCTGCATTTTCGCCGAGGATGGGGCCGATTGCGATGGCAATTGCATCAACGACATCGACGAAGACGGCATTTGTGACGAAGCCGAACTGCCTGGCTGTACCGACCCCCTCGCCTGCAACTACTCGCAGTTGGCGACCGACGATAACGGATCCTGTTTCTTTGCCGCCGACGGACAAGATTGCGATGGCAACTGCCTGAGCGACATCGATGACGACGGTGTCTGCGACGGTGACGAAATCGAGGGGTGTGCGGATGAGGCCGCTTGCAACTATGACCCTGCCGTCACCAATCCCGATGGGTCCTGCACCTACCCGGACTTCTACTACGATTGCGATGGCAACTGTTTGGCCGATGCCGACGGTGATGGTGTTTGCGACGTGTTGGAGGTACCCGGTTGCACGTATGCAGGGGCATCCAACTTCTCTTCGTCGGCCACCAACGATGACGGCTCGTGTGTGTTTGGCAGCGATGGGACGGTCGGTTGCTTCTATTCCGATGCGTGTAACTACGACCCTGCTGCCACCGTCGATGATGGTTCATGCATCTTCCCATCGGAAGGACTGGATTGCAATGGCGAGTGCCTCCTTGACTGCGATGGCGACGGAATCTGTGATGACAATGAGATTCCAGGTTGCACCAATGAAACGGCTTGCAACTACCTGCCGGGGGCGACGGACGACCTCGACAATTGCGAATACCTGAGCTGCGCCGGATGCATGGAAGAGGGGGCCTGCAATTTCGACGCTTCAGCACCGTATGAAGATGGCTCATGTGAGTACTTGACATGCGCGGGATGCACGACTTCGGATGCGTGCAACTACGATGCTACGGCCACCATTGAAGACGGCTCGTGCGAGTTCGACAGCTGCACGGGATGCACCTATCCAGAAGCAGACAACTACGACCCGACGGCGACCATCGACGACGGATCTTGTGTGACCACCGGACAGCTTCAAGCCGTGGCGGACACGGCGTACACCAACGGATTTGACGATGGTGCCGCCGTCACCGAGTTGGAATGCGAGGAAGAGGTGACCGATGCCTACAACGAAGGATTCATTCAAGGCGCACTATTTGGCGGAGACGGCACCGGAGGGGGACCGACGGAATCGGCCTGTGGTCCTGGAACCGTGTGGAATGAACTGTACCAGCTGTGTCTTCCTGAGGAGGTATGCACGGGTGATTTGACCGGTGACGGCGCCATTTCCGTTCAGGACATCTTGATGCTCCTTCCCCTCTTTGGTTCGTACTGCAATTGATTTCAAGGGGAGGCTTTGGAGCCTCCCCTTCAATTCAAGCGGGCGGTGACCATCGCTGCAACCCCGTGAAGCAGGGCCAATGCTCCTTCTGAGCCCCCCAATGCATTGGGGTTGTGGGTTTTCAACCGGGCAAGAGCACCCTCTGCCAAGGCCACTTGGCCGGCCATAGCGTCGCGCAATTCAGCATCCACATCCAAATGACGGTACAGGCGAAGCACGCGCTCCACTTTTCCCTCTGAGCGTCGGCCCAGCTCTTGGTTCAGGGCATCAAAATCTTGGCCGTGCGCTTTTTCCAATGCACGGATGAGGAGGAACGTTTTTTTGTCCGACAGGATGTCTCCGCCGACCTGCTTGCCAAAGTTTTCGGGGTTGCCAAAGGCGTCGAGGTAGTCGTCCTGCAACTGGAACGCGAGCCCGACGTGGAGACCAAATTCGTACAAGGCTTCGCGGGTTTGTGCATTCGCACCTCCCGACTTGCCGCCCATGTCGAGAGCCGCAGCCAAGAGTACGGAGGTCTTGAGGCGGATCATCTCCATGTATTCTTCGATGGTCACGTCGCTCCGTGATTCAAAGGCCATGTCCTGCTCTTGGCCCTCGCAGACCTCGAGCGCTGTTCGGTGGTAGGTGCGCAACAAGTCTGGCAGGGCCTTGTCCGGTGCGTCAAGCAGGGCCTCGCAGGCCATCACATGCAACGCATCGCCAGAAAGGATGGCGGTATTGTTGTCCCACTTTTCGTGTACGGTAGGTTTTCCCCTGCGCAAAGGCGCATCGTCCATGATGTCGTCGTGCATCAAGGTGAAGTTGTGGAACAACTCTACGGCCAGCGCCGCAGGAAGTGCCGCTTCTGGACGCCCACCAGCGGCTTCGCAGGCCGCCATCACCAGGACAGGGCGCAAACGCTTGCCCCCCAATCCCATCAAGTAGCGCACTGGGGCGTACAACTCGGTTTCGGGGTACCGGGTCAGAAAATCGGAGCACCCATTTTCGAAGGCTGTTCGGTACGCCTCCATGGCCGTTTTGGCATCAAAAGTCACGCTTTCCTCCATCAGAGTCCGAGGTCCAATTGCGCGTGGATGTATTGACCATAACCGCTTTTGACGAGCTCATCGGCCAGCTTCCGTGCCTGTTCGGTGTCGATGAAACCCATGCGCCAAGCGATTTCTTCGAGGCATGCGATTTTCAACCCCTGCCTTTCTTCGATGACTTGAACATATTGGCTGGCCTGGGTCAACGAGGTGAATGT
>Ga0209092_10003258_pt1 | contig 14227 bp, 34 predicted proteins | sample FraStrMetagenome_FD_187446 | JGI IMG/M metagenome (GOLD analysis project Ga0209092, IMG submission 187446) | Marine eukaryotic phytoplankton communities from Arctic Ocean - Fram Strait ARC3M Metagenome (SPAdes) (version 2) | ecosystem: Environmental > Aquatic > Marine > Oceanic | place: Fram...
CAAATTCCTCGGTCTTGTAAAACAGATCATAAGCTTCTGCTGCTCTACGTACCTTATCTTCACCTCGTTCGTAGAACTTCGGTGAACAATCAAATATACCTATTTGATGTGTGGTTTTATCTATAACTATAAACAAGAATTCATATCCGAATAACTTACTGTATATGTAGGCTTGTGAATCATAGTTATATTTGTTTGCTGAGTATTGGAACTTCGATATGTCAGCGGTGGTTTTAAGATCGATAATTAGTTTCTCATCATGATTAACTATATCAGCCTTACCTTTCCAGGTTTGACCGAACATCTCTTTGATCATTGGAACTTCATATTCAACCGTACTCGTGTTGTGACCATAGTCAGTGCCACGTATAAGGTCTCTACATATATCGTTTTCCATTACTTTGTCTCTGAGTAGTTCAACCATATCAACTTCTTTTTCAAGCATACATAACTCTCCACCCGCTACATCTTTGTAAGCTTTAGAATTACGGGTTGTTGCTTTAACAACCTTATATTTTTCTAGCTTATTTGGTTCTAATATACAGGTATGAAAATACCCACCGATTAGAAAAGCTGGTGATGGCTTGCTTGGTTTGAAGATGTTTAAAGGGTCATTCAACAACTTACCAACATGTGAGTTGGATAAAAATTGGTTGCCGAAATCCCCGTAGTAGTCTTCGTCTATCTTAAGCCTTTTTAGTATTTCCTTTTTGTTCATCTTTTATTTTTAGTTTTACTAACTTATTTTCTTGAACTGATGTTAATTTGTACTTGCTTGCTATTGCTTTTATCTCTCCACCAGCACTTACATACTCTTCAGCTTTCTTCATTTGGTCTGCTGTTATAGCTGGTTTCGCTGCTGCCTTGATCTTATCGATAGCGCCTGATGGCTTAGCGCCTGAGTCAGCATCTTCTGTATCATCAATTAGAAGCAGATTACCTAAGGCATATTTCTTGCCGTACGTAGAGGCTGCACCGAATTGCTGAGCCGTCTGCATACCTTTTTGATTAAGGTCTACACCGACTAGAGCTGTAGCGTGTATAGCATTTTCGCCATCTGAGAATGTTGCTGTTGATTTCATCATGGGTACTTGAGTGAAGTCGTTGATCATTAGTTCTTCATTGATCGTAACTGTTACCCCATGTTTTACTAGGAAAGGCTTTATAGCCTCGAGGATGTCCTCTGATTTACGGAAGTAATACTTACCGAACGAATTGTACGAGGACTTTTTCGCTTTTAGCTCCGTTTGTACGATAGCTAATTTTTGGTTTAATTCTTTCATTATTTAGGTATTTGGTGTATATCTATAATCACACATTATTATTGAAATTTACATTGAACACTTCACTTAACTTATAGATAGTCAAGTACTTGTGAGTGATCTACGTTGTCTACTAATTTTTGTACTGCTTGCTTTTTTAACTGTGAAACTCTCACATAAGCACCTTTGCCTTTTATTCCTAATTGCTCAGCAATTTCGTTAGCAGATTTCTTGTCAGAGTCTAAACCATAACTTAAGCTAAGTACCTTGTATTCTTTAGGTTCTAAATGTTGCTTCAACAAGCCTTTTAAATATGCGTTTAAAAACATTTGATTGTATGGCTCTGATTTATCTTCAATTTGCATAAACATATCGTCATCATCTCTTTGTCCAGCATCAATACTTAAGAATATAGAGTTAAAGAACATAGCTACCATTTTCTTATCTTTACCAAAGCTTTTACGTATGCTATTAGTAACATGTTCAGGTAATCTCATTTGGCCTCGGTTAAAGTCTATTGCTCTACGTATACCGCCTTTGATACGTTTAGCTAAAAAACTTTTTAAAGTTTTCTCAGCATCATCAGAAGACTCTATTACTACCCAGTCTATACGGTCAACCGCTTTAATTAGGTTTAAACTACCTTCTTGTATTATATCGTTTATAGACATAACACCTGATGCTTGTTGTGATGTAGCAAACTTGCGGGCTATATTTTCTACAAGAGGTAGGAACTTTACAACAAGTTCATCTCTAGTGTATTCGTCCCACATTTTACCTTCTAGTCTGTTTAAGGTTGATTCAAGATCTTTCTTGTACCTTATATAGTTTTGTATATTATAGTGTTTCATCGAATGTTTCTATTAATTTGTTAGTTTTCTTTAGTTCTGTAAAGCTACCTAAATACTGTGTAGCTTGTACTTTTAAATTATCTATCCAGTGGTAATTCCCACCTCTTGGTTTACCCATGATTAGTCCGTTGTACTTAAAACCATTCATGTCTAGCCAAACGCCCGTCACAGTTCTATGTGACTCGGTTCTTGCTGTAAAGAATGTGATTATATGTCCTTCGTCGTGCCATTTGTTTAATCTTTCTAATGCGTCGGGATATACTTTTGCTGTTAAAAATAATTCTGGTGTTTCGTTTGGAATATCATCGCAGATTGTTCCGTCTATGTCTATTAAATAATTCTTTACCATCGTTTCTTATCTCTTATTTGGGTTAGTTTGTCTAGCAGTTTCTCTGCTATCTCTACACTGATCTCATCGTTGTAATACATATCATATATTAGTCTTCTCATAATTGTCTATTTAATAATTCTTTCTCTCTCTTTAACTCATCTCCCATGTTTCTATGTATCGTTCTAGTAGAACATTCCAAGTATAATGCTAACTGAGTTATAGTAATCTTATGACCTAAGTCGTTTAAATCTAGCATACACTGGTATATATCATCTTCATGTATACGTTTTGATCTACCTATTAATTCACCTACTATAGATAGTTTTTCCTCTTTAGTTAAACCACAGCCATACTTAAATATAACTTTACGTAGTTTGTTTTTAGGTGGTTCATCTAAGTCTAACATGCTAACCTCATACACCATCTTTCTAAGAAGATCGATGTGTATTGTGAACGAAGTGAAACCTTGTTCTTTGATTGATATAACTTCTGCTATTTGCATGAAATCATCTTGATCAAGATCTGGATTAAGATACCATAACGTTAACAGATGCCATTTAAGGCTCTTATAAGTCGTGATCTTAGCCTTAGATGCAAACAATGTATAGCATTCGTAAGTACCTTGTTCGAAGAACATATACTGCTTAGTTTGATGAGTAGGTACATCGGCAATAGGATCTCTCTTGTATACGATGCGTCTATCATTTAGGTATTTTATATTTCTTTCGTGTGACATTAGCCTATTACTATTATACTTTAGGGGCTGTTGTCACAGTCCCCAATGGTTTTAATGTTGTAAAAACAATTCTTGTTTCATTATCATTAGGATATTTAATTTCATTAAATTCCTTAATTCGTTGTTTCAGGTCTTCGCTCATATAATTTTTCGGTTTTTTGGTTTGCTACTGAATGTTTTTCACCTATGTAATAATTCCAGTAAGCTTGAACACTACATTTATCTTTATATTCATCTGGCATACACTGTGGAGGTTGCTCAAATGGTTCGTGTGGTATATTTTCAGGATGTTTTTTCAAAGGTAGTAAGCATTTAACAATACTTCTATGCACTTTGCCATACCTATATGTATACTGCAAGCCTAAAGCTATCATATGCGAGTATAGCCAGTCATAATGTAATGAGTTTTCTCTTACCCACACGGTTGATGGGTGGTTTTTATGAGCTAACTTATAAGGTACATCTTCTGGATTACCTAACACATGATGAGCTGCGCATAACATTTGAGCTGACTCAAGTATCATTTTAACAACATGCTTGTTGTATTGCACTTTGGCAGCTTTAAATGGATCTTTATCTAGGTAAAATATATTCATTAATTTTGTTCTTTTGCTAGTTGTGTTAATAACTTTGTTAATTTTTCTAAAGCTACAGCTATACGTTTAATATCGTTAGCTTTTTCTTGTTCATATCTATTCATAATTTCTAATACATTTAAAAAGTGGATGTCTGTAACTACCTGCTTTAGTACGCTCGAAATATGTGAACGTAGCAGTAAGGCCAACCCAGTCTTTCATAGTCTCGAAGTTAGCTTGTAATATTTTAAATTTATCCATAACAGGCATACCGAACTCATTACCTTCACTATCAACAGCTGTAAATTTACCGATAGTACCGATACGTTTACCTTTGCCTTCAACCCAACCGGTTATTTCAGCTTCAGCATCGTGAAAGTCTTTAAACTTTCTAAGGTTATGAGAACGCTTGCATGCATATTTGTCATTAGTACGTAGTATAGAGCCTTCGTAACCTTTTTTAAGGTTACTTCTGTGCACTGATTGAGCTTCATCTTCACTAAATACCATAATAGTATCTACAAAGTATATACTGTCTCCTTGAAGCATTAGTGTTGATGCTATAAACTCATTTCTCTCTTCAAATGATAATGCCTCATCTATGATGTCATAACAATGAAATTGTGTCAATTTAGATGCATCTAGACGATCCTCTGCAGTTGGTTTTTGTTTTCTGACTAATGATATTATCTTTTCAAAATTGTCTCTTAGATCGTGATTATACAACTCGCCATCTAATATAATATGAGGAAACCTTTTGAAGAAAGGTTGTAATTGTTCTAGTATATGGTCTATGTTTTTCCACTCTTTACCCGTACGTGAGTATGCTTTAACCTCATACTCAATTGGTCTACTGAAATGGTTAACTTGGTTAGCTTGTATTACGCAGCGAACACCATCAAGCTTTGGTTGCATGAAGATCTTTTCACTGTAGTTAATTGGTTTATCGCTAACAGGGTATGCTAGCATTGGTTTCTTTCTCATATTTATTGTTTTATCGTTTGAAAACACTATTTGAGGCATAAATGTCATAGCGACAGAGCCTAGTGCGATTTGTTTTAAGAATTGCCTTCTCATTTCTTTTTTCTTAATATTTTATTTACCTGTGCCATTCTTCCTTTGATAATAGCACATTTTTCATACTGTTCTTCTTCTTGAAATAAATTCATTAGTGTCATAAGCTTTGCAGCTTCACCTAGTGCTTCTTCTTCTTCAGTTAATTCAAGATCTTGATAAGCAACAGAACCAGCAATGTCAGACCTGTTAACGTGATCGAACCAGTCTTCCATAGACTTTAACTTAACCATTCTACTTACTATCTTGATAGCTAACGCGTTAAGACCTTCGTCACCTACTTTAAGATCGTTGATCTTGTCTAATATTTGTTTGTTTGTTACACGTTTATTATCCATCTTCGTTCGTATTTAGTTTGTAATATGACTCATCTTCTTGCGATCCATATTTAGTTATTAATTGTTCTGGTTTACCTACAAATATACACTTGTCGTCGTCATAACTAATAGAGTATTGAGTTTCAAATATACTTATCCACGTTTCTTTATCATAGTCTGACCATATATAGTATATATATTCTAAATCACCATGCAAAGTCTGTACGTGTTCTATTTCCCAATTACTAATAGGGTCATTTTTTAATATAGACATAGCTATATCTAATCCTAATCCTTCAGGATATCCATCACTATGCACATAAAACTGTGCGTGTATTTTATCTGGGTGCTCACTGAATGATACACCATCTTCGCGTGTTGCAAATCTAACTTGCGCTCTCGTACTCATAATAATATTCTTGTAATTTGTTAATAATTCCTCTTCCATTTGCCGTGTGAAAACCATAGCTATGCGTGTGTAAAGCGTCGATTGGTCTATTCTCTAATAATAAATACAGTAAATCACACTCGTCGTGATCTAATTCCTCTGCCATATCTGTTATAGCATACGCTAACGAGTAGCAATCGTGCCTTGGTGTCATTTCAAGATCTTCTCTTATATATCTTTCTACTTGTTTTCCTGTCATATCTAATCTAGTAATACCATGTAAGCCTCAGCGTTATTCTTTCTAAACCAGTCAGTACCTTTACGCACCATTTGCGCGTGGTGTGGAGTATTAAGCATACCCATTTCCATTAATTGTACTGCACCCATAACAAAGTCATACATACTTAATTCAACATTGTCTAGCTCGTAAGTTTCACCGCTAAACCTATTTTGTACCTTAGCACCCTCACTATATAGTTCTCCATTGAACCATTCGGGTAGTTTTTTCTTATCTAATTTTTTCATATTTTCTAATAGTTTTTCGTTCTGTTTCATAATCTGTATTTTTTAGCAAGAATATTATCACCATATAGCCAACCGATGTCAGTAGTAGGCTTAAACTCTTGTGGTAAAAATGTGTAAATGTTCATTAATTCTTTCATTGTTAAGTCTCTATAATCTTCTACAGAGCTTAGTGATGCAAATATAGATCTATGGCTAGAACTATACTCATACTTAGCATTATCTAACGCTGCATACACTTCTGGTTTTAGTTTATCTTTTAATTTCATATTAATATACTTTTTCTACGTGAGTAGCATTATTTACCTGGCTATTGTCATCTTCTTCAGGACACTCAGCTTCAGTGAATAACTTGTGAACTCTACTCGTTATCATTTCAACTAATTCATAAGTGCACGTTAAGTCTATACTTTCAAGATGAACTTTACCGTCATAGTTGATACCAAAATCTTTATCGTAGTTTTCATCGTTGTCAAAGCTAAACTCATCAACACCTCTCTCAATAGCTTCTTGTATTAAGTCAAACTGGAATGGAGTTAACTCTGGTTTATTAATATCTTCTAATTGTTTTTGAGTTGTTTTTAACTCGTCTTGAAATCTGCTTGCGTCAGCAGTTTTTTCTTGGATCGCCTTTTCTAAGCCGGAGATCTTTAGCTCTAAATCTTTTGCATTCATATTTATTTAATTTAATTTATTTGTATATATTATCTGACTCACGTCGTATTTGTTTTGTAATTGTGCCCAAGAGTGGATTCGAACCACCTATTCTCCTAGTACTACACCTGACCATCATCACCTCCATCAAGTGCAGTGACAAGGCTCTATTTTTGTTAAGTTCCGAGGAACTTCCCACATTACCATAGATTTACTGTTCACCTTGTACTTGGGCTATTTGTAACTAGTGAGGAATCGAACCTCATACTCGTCAGTAGTACATAACCACTATAATCGTCTCATAGTTCGTATGCCATACCTAGTTATTCCATCTCTTACCACTATGATTGCGGTGTGTCAGAGGTATCATCATAATACCAATAAGAGAATTGTTGGGCGGCTAATTTAAAGCACTCACCCTATTAAAACGAGGTGTGCAGGTGTGGTTCACCGATTGCGGTTGGATTCAGTGGAGGGCTAAGAACCTCATACACTTACTGTTACCGATTTTCGGTTGCTTTATCCCGCTTAAACCACTCACCTCGTATGTTATTCTGATATTCTATTTATTGTTGCTAATTTGTTTTGTAAGTCAAATAGTTTTTCTTCTAATTTAATTTGATAGTCAACATGTGTATCTCTATCTTCAGTCATAGCATCTAGCTTTTCTTCCATGTCATTTATTCTAGCCATCGCGCCCACATTGTTACCGTAAGTTTTATTAGCTCTTTCCATGCTCCAGTCGTGATACCATTGGCTAACATATTTACCGTCAGCTACAAAATTAGCATGTTTGATGTAGTAGTTTTTGAGACAATAGCTTATTAAGTACTCTAGTCTATCGATCTCGATAGGTATTAGCTTGCAAGATCTAGTTGTAAACTGTCTAAAATTACCAGTTTTAATGTTCATGTTTTTCTCGTCACACCACTCATATACTGGATAGTATTCTGGATCACTCTCACATCTTTTATTGAGTTGATAGTTACTGTAACCACTATTTTGATTACGTACATAACCGGTTTTGAAACTAGCCACTTCAATGAAACTTTTAGGCCTGTGGTTGTTTTTGATTGGTAATCTCCATACTCTTGTACCATTTCTGTGTTGTCTGTTAGTAGTGATATCTACGATACCTAGTAATTCCATGTTGTGAAATACTTTTTCGTATCTTGTATCACCTTTGTATGTTTCTTTATTCATATTATCTATATTGTTTACTTTGTTTTAGGGCTTTCACTGTTGTAAAGTTATCTATTTTCTCTTGCACCTGTTGTATCATTTGGAACCAGTATTCTTTAGTTATAATTGGTCTCTTACCTTCTAGATCAGCTTCGTGGTGATTCTTTATCATTTCTGTTGTGAACGTGTCTACCATCTCGTCTAGCACGATCCTATCTTGTATATTAAATTTAGTCATATTATTCTTGTTGATTCATAATTTCCTCACACTCTGCCCATGTCATTTCATCTATCTGCTCGTCAGTATATATACCGAGTGCAGCTACCATATCCCACGGACTCATGACTTTGCTACTGCTTCAAGGAGATAAGTATATCCTTTGTAGTTAAACCATTCGCTGATACCTTCTTTTTCTTTGAATTCGATACAGCCAAAGTTAGCAGGTAAGTCGCATACTTTGTATGGTTTGTAAATTAAGTTGTCTAGTTGAACGTAATCGTTCTTAAGGTGTTTGATTTTTTGCATATTTATTTATTTATTTGTATATATTATCTTTCTATCGTCGTATTTAGTTTGTAATTAGTCTTGAGTCATTGTGCTCCATCCACTCGATGTTACTTAGTCGATGTCCTTTAAAGACTATAAACTCTTCAGCGTGCTTATTTATTGTTACTCGGTATTGATATACCCTACTTGTTTCGTAATCTAATACGGTGATCCACTTTTTCTTCATATTTATTTATTATTTATTATTTCTGTACATCCTTTTATCCAACCTTCTTTGAAAGCATCTGTCTTCTCATCCATTATATGGTCTTCTATTACCTTACGTATTTCTGCTCTGATTAAGCTATTGTGTATCCAGTGATCTAGTTTTTGGTCTATTTCTTTCATAATTTATAACTTCTAACTGATTTTACTTCGTTTAAATCAATAGTTTGTTCAACTAAGTACTCTCTATCTTCTTTGTTTATGTAAAACGTAGTAGATACTACATAATACATTTCTCCATCGTTGAGTGTTAACTCATGTTCATAACCTTTATCTCTCATTTTTCTTATGTTTTTTCTTTCTTGTATATATTTTCTTACTAACAAACACTAGCTTTCTAGGTGCTTTTACGCCTAATTGTAGATCGACCTCACGTCTTATCTTTGCTTTATGTTTACTATTTAACTTCATTTCTTTATTATTTGTGGTAGTGTGGGACTTGAACCCACTCGATTATTCGGCCGCCTTTCTACCCTAGCATCGTACCATAACCTCTACGTTGAGTCATCTTAGCTATACGCCTTGCGTCACTGCTTGACATAATTTGGATAGAGTTACCCGTTTTATGATTTATGAGTGGAGCACAACCATACGCTTCAGTGGTTGAACAGTCGACACACGTATTAAAGCCAAGCTTAACTCGCTGTATTGGTATTATCTCGTCACACTTGCATGTTGTTGAGTTATAAAATTCGTATTCTTCTTCGTTTCTGTACATATTTATTTTTTATCTGTATATATTATCTGTTAGCGTTCGTATTTATATTGTATCGCTTAGTAAGTGAGCACCCATCATCAGTGTTATTACTATTAGTATTATCCACGCTATCATTAGTCGAGTGTTGGTTCTACTCCTCTAGCGATGTCTAATGCAATACACTCTGCGATCGCTTTATCCATTAAACTCACTTCTTTTTCCACTTCATCTGCCCATATATCACAAGCTTTTTGCTCGATCTTGGCAAGAGTATCATTGTCTAAAGTTCTTTCATAGCCAATATGGTGTTCTTGATTGTATTTGTCTACTACGTGAATACTATAATGGGTATTACCTTCGTATTTGTTTATTTTAATCTCTCTACTCATTATCTTAAATTATTATCTATTCTTGTCATATTCTCACCTATACTAAATGCTTTGTAAGTGTCTGCCATTAAATCTCTATTCCTTGATTGTAATTTCACCATTTCGTTGATGTAGTACATACCTTTAGCTTGATCGAAGTGACCGTAATACATATCCATTCTTACCGCATCTATTAGATCGAGTAATTGATATTCTACTGCTTTGAATTGCTTCAGTGCTAAATTATAGTCTACATAGTTTGGGTCACTCGGTATGTCACATTGACCATAACTTGATATTGCAATTGCTAGTGCTGCTACACTTAATGTTATTTTCTTCATATTTATTTATTTAATACTTTGTTGTGCCATTTTTGGCTATTATTTTATTAAGGAATTTATCCATACTTGCTTCAGCCTTTAGCTTTTGCCACGCGAGATATAACTCTCGACCACTCATATTCTTTGCGAATATATCATTTTGTTTTACTTTAAACATACTATTTATTTTATTTGTTTTACATTTATATTATCCAATACTAATCGTATTTATATTGTATTTATTTTATTACTAATTTGTATGTACTATAGTCATACTTGTCGTCATACTCTTTGCGATTTTCACACTTATCTTTCATTTTCTCAAGTGCATACTCGATCGGGTGTTCTTGATGAGTCGCGAAGTGAGAGTAACCATCTGGTCCATCATAAGTAATACTTACATATCCATAACCTTTCCAGTACTTCTCATTTTTATTCATTTCTACTAATATAGTCTTTGTTACTACATCGCTAGTTGGTAGATTAAACCACATTTGTTTTAATTCATTTCTATTCATAATTTATATATTTTAGTTGTAGCATGAGAATCGAACTCACCTGCCTACCATAACTACAGTGTACTCCAAATACTTGGTCATTCATATTTTATAGTGGGAAATGTACTCAACTACCACTTTTGGCTCAAGAAAATTACTTACTATTATTCAGTAATTGTTTGAAGATTTCTACAGAAAGCTGGAACAGCATTTGAGTTAGTATAACTTTTATACTTAGCGAAACAATTCATTGACTCGAATTTTTCTTTATGAGTATTATATACTTCATCATGATTATAAGAAACATTTTCTTGTTTTTTATTAGTAAATGATATTACTACATTTTTACCTATTAAGGATTTTCTGATTACAAATCTTTTAGTTTTAAGTTCTTCAACTTTTGTTAACTTTGACATATTCTTTATTTTTAGTTATTATTAAGTTATTATTTATATTATTATTATCTATTGTATCTCGTATTTACATTGTAAAAGTACTGATATTGTTTAGTTGTATTATTGTACACTACTGCTATTGCTCGTCTGTTCACTGTTCACAATTGTTATATTGTTTGACTGTTTACATTATTATTATCAATTAGTCGTCGTATTTACTGTGCAATTGTTATTCTTTCATTTCAATTTCGTTGTTGTTGTTTGTTTCTTTTTACATTAATATTATCAAATGCAATTCGTATTAGTATTGTAAATGAAAAATGAATGAAATGATCAGTTACAAAGTGAAAACGATCAATTGTTGATAATATACATAGAAAACGATCAAGCAAGTGGCCGGGTGGGCCAAAAAATATGCGTTTTAGTGGGGGTGGGCGGTGAATATAGTGGGGAGCAACACTGTACCTCTATATTTTCAATAACTTTTTTTATGTGACATTAGGTAGCTAAGTATTAGAGTAACAGGCTAGTGTCACACTTTTCAATAATTATTAATATGCACTTGTAAATTAATATTTTACTATGTAATAATATATAAAGTATATTAACTTAAAAAAATTACAATGGCATTTAAGATGAAAGGACCTTCTTTATATAGTAGTCCGCTAACACAAAAGAAAACAAAAGGATTTGGTCCAAAAGCTGCACAAGGCGAAGATGACCAGAGTAAAGAAATGGCTGTCTCTAAATACGAGATGGGTGAATATAAGAACGATCCGACTGGTACTTATAAGCCGAAGGCATCAACACAAGACGACAAAAAGCTTGATCGCGCTGAGGATGCTCGAGGAGTTGGTAAGGGAAGTAATCGAAAGGTTATGAAAGATGGTTACGTTAACCCAACTCAAAAGAAAAAGATCGCAGATGAAAAAGCTAGATTCAACGCTTTAACACCAGCTCAAAAGAAAGCAGAACAGGATGCTGCTAATGCTAAGAGAAAAGCTTTTGAAAATACTGAAGCTTATAAGAAGAGAAAAGCTGATGGTGATGCAAAAACTAAGAAAGGTATTGAAAAAAATAAAGCTAGTCAAGGTGATTTTGTTCCTGCTTATCCAGGTGCTGATATAAGTAAAGAGGAGTACGACAAGAGAAGAAAGGCTGGATCTACTAAAAGAGACTAATATGCCAGACCCAACTAAAGTACGTAAATATAAAAAGAGAAGAAAGGATATTAAGGTTGAAAACACTGGTGGTACTACTAGAGTGAAGCCCATTAAGAACGTAGGTGACGACGGTAGAGTACAAGTACAGCAGATTAAGTATGCTGATGGTTCGAGTCATTTTAATAGATACGAAGATGGTAAGATGGTTGATCAGAATTACATGCCAAAGAAAATGCGTAAAAAGAAGATCAAAAAAATCAGAAAGAAGAGAATGCCATCGCCTAAAAAGGTTCCAATGCCTACTTATACAGCTCCAGCTGTTACTTTAGATGCAGAAGATTTAAAAGAAGTAGCAAAAAGAGAGCGTGCTGCTGAGTATAAGAAGAATAAAGGCAAGAGAACTAGGAAAAGAATCGTAAATAATGTTAAAGATGCGGTGAAAACAACTGGTAGAAAGATAAAAGCTAAGTTAACACCTAAACCAGGGCGTAGAAAAGTAAAGAATTTAGTAACAGGAAAGACTAATAGAGTAAGATAACATGGCAAAAACGGGATATAGTGCGGTAAAACAGGTTGTAGCACCTTATTGGTATAAAATAGGTGGTAAAAGTGTGACAAAAGCTAAATACAACGCTTATAACAACCCAGTTGGTGATGGACCGACTAAATCTACCAACGATCCCGATGCTAGCGGTAATAAAGCTAAGATCGAGAAGAGCAGATCTACAAATAAAGCATCGAAAAGACCTACGGTTCTAACAAAAAAACAAACAGAACTTAAAAAACAAGGAACTAAGCTAAATAAAAAATCCCCGCTAGAGTTTGATTGGAAAAATGCACTTGATAATGTTCAAACTGGTATAATGGGTGCTGGTATGATTCCAGCTGTGGGTAATGTTGCTGATTTGGTTAACGCTGGTATATCTGGAGGAAGAGCCGCATACCACAAATATAAAGGAAACAACAAAGAAGCTTTGAAACATAGTGGTAACGTAGCTTTAAACCTTGCTGCTGCTGTTCCTGTTGCTGGGCAAGCTGTTGCTGGAACTAGGTTAGCTGTTAAAGCTGGAAGTAAAGTCGCTAAAGGCGTTGGTGTTGTCAAGAAAGGTAAAAAGGCAAAAGAAGTTGTTAAGAGATCAAAACAAGCTAATGACATGGTAACGAAAAAAAATAAAGAAATAAAAAATAGCACAATGACTATGAATAGCGAGGCAAAACCTACTAAAAATATAAGTTAACAAGTGATAATATATATATAAAACAAACAATTATGGCATTTAAAATGAAGGGTCCATCTCTATATAAAAATGGAGCAAGCTTAAAAGTACAAAAAGATTATGCAGGACAGGCTGATGGTAGAGCCACGTCTTCTCCATTCCAACAAAAAGAGGATAAAAAGGAAGAGAAAAACGAATGGGGAGAAACTCCTGAGCAATACAAGAAGAGAATGGAGGAAATGGGTTTAAGAAAACCTGAAAAGAAAGAAGATAAACCACCGCTAAAGCAAAGACTAACAAAAGGTGGAGAAGGTCAAGATGAAAATAAAATATTTAACAATAAAGGAAAACACGTAGGTAACTATGTTAATGGTAAGAAAGTTATGTTGAAAGCAGCTAAAGAAAATGCAGCTGAATTAACTGGGGAACTTGCTATGAATGCTGAAAGAAAAAAACTAAAACCAAAAAACAAATAATCATGGGGTATAAAATGAAACACGGCAACAAGAAGAACAATACATGTCAAGATTCTTCTCCCATTAAAGGTTTATTTGGAGGTATTGGAAAAACTATAGGTAAAGTTTTAAACCCAGCTTCTATGTTACCAGGTAAAATGGGTGAAATGGCAGGTAAACTTAACCCACTTAGCGGTATGCTTATGACTGGATCTCCACTACAAATGTGTGGGTGTGGTAAAATGAAAAAATGCAACTGTAAGTAGTGGCTTATAAAATGAAAGGCCCATCTCTTTACCCAAAGATCAATGGTTATCAAAAAGGACACACCCCATCTGATTCTAAAGTTATAAACTCTAATGAGATCACTATGAAGGAAGAAAACGGTGCTCCATTAGAAAAAGGACCTATAGTTGGTGTTGGTAATAATACTGGTCAAAAAAAGATTATG
>Ga0209092_10003259_pt1 | contig 14225 bp, 5 predicted proteins | sample FraStrMetagenome_FD_187446 | JGI IMG/M metagenome (GOLD analysis project Ga0209092, IMG submission 187446) | Marine eukaryotic phytoplankton communities from Arctic Ocean - Fram Strait ARC3M Metagenome (SPAdes) (version 2) | ecosystem: Environmental > Aquatic > Marine > Oceanic | place: Fram...
GTAATTGCTTTATATACATTTAAGTAGTTGGTATATTTAAATCTAAGTAAAACAGATCATTAGATAGAACAAAATTCTATTTAAAACACCATTTCACCCTATTAGGGACGATTTTTATTCAAAGCTGTATATATTTCAATGTTAGAAAAAGATACCATGTGATTCGTCCATCAACATACTCAATTTGTGTAGAATCCTACCTTAAAAAAATACCTAATTTTATGGGTATTCGGTAATATAACCATTTCATGGAAGGGGCATTGCACCCGCCCTGGTCAGGGGGGCCCACAGCCGATTAATTCGTTTTACATCTGCTGCTGTATACAACCGTGTTTTTTCTGGTGATGACGTTTTAACCCTTTTCTTGTTCCATTTCCCTTTTTTTTCGAAATGAATTTTATAAAATTCCTAATAAATTTTGGAATTGCAAGAAGTTGGCAAATCGTGATTTGTTTGTGTTGCACATATTAATTTTCTTAGTACACCGTTCAAAAAGTAAACCTATTCATTGAAGTTAAGCAATGTTACATAAAGAACTAAAATAAAAATTTTAAGTTATCCTAGAACAACAACATCCGTTAAGACGTTATAGAAAACGTTAAATATGTAGGACGGTTATTTATTTTCGATTGATTCACATTCATCGTAATTCACCTTATTCCCCAACTTCAGCCAAAGGTGCTTATCTCACAGGAACCTTGTTGGAGCACAATTCAAGAATACTATAATTCCTGTCCTAGAACTTCTAGTGGTTTTGCATCCTGCAAAAGATGCATCTACGAAGGCACACATCACAAACTCCTTTCCCAAAGGCTTTGGTGCATTTCAAGGCATTGATTCTTTCTCCTCACCATATAAGTAATTCCATATCTAGAAGGATGATGTAAAATTTTGTTAATTATCCAATGTATAATTGGAAATATCTGATTGCTCATGTGCTGGTATTGCGAATTTTGTATTTGTATACATTGTATTAGATGTCAAAAAAGTATCATTGACTAAATATGTTGTGTCTCTTTTAAATTCATCGGTTCGTGAATTGTAAAGAGTTGTATAATCATAATTCTTTTCTTCCAGGAATCTTTTGAGCATTGGGGCAAATCATCAGATACGTGATTTGAATCAATTTTATCATCAACAATAGATGAGCATGATAGTGGACATATCAAAGGCTCCATTACTCTTCTTAATCAAGGACCCCCCTGTTGAATCCTGATTATTAAAACAAAATGAATGCACCGGATTTCTGAAGAAAATTCAGACCGGACCGGAAAAAACAAAACTTGAAAAAATTGTTCATTCGAAAACCTAAAAAATGAAAAGATCATAATCCGAAGAAAAAACATTAAAAAAAAACATACCCCACTTTTGAATCCCGACAATTTTCAGAGAGTGATTTCGTCACGTTATTTGCAATTAAAAGGTTCTTGTCTTGGTAAGATCCGTATCCCATACTTACTCAAAAAATTCGTATGATATCTTGAATTGATGCTTGAAATGCCTACGTGAGCATTATTGTATATAGAGTTTCCTCTCTAAATAAACTATGATTATAGAAAGTTACTATGCAAAACCGGGAATAAGTATATTCCTACTGTTTTCACTACCGTAAGTGAAAGTATTAAAAGTGTTAGAAATCATGATTTAAAAAAAAAATTCCAAGACTCGTACTCATTTCAAGCGTACGGTTATGTTTGTTTTTCATTACAGATCAAACCAATTAAGAAATTATATAGCTTAGATAAATAAATCAAATCTATCTTGACTGCTGGCTCATCAAGTACGGTTACAAAATCCATTTTTGCTTTTGGCTACATAGGGAAATAGAAAAACATGTTGCTACAGAATTAATTTACTTTTTGCATTATCAACCCCATTATATTCTTTCTAAATTCAAATGGAAAGCAGCATAAGAAGTCTATTTGAGAACATCTGTGTTCTTTATATTCATACGAATTTATAGATTATAATATTAAGCCGAAAATTTGTATGTTTTTGTTGTTGTTGTTGTGTACCGCACTCGTTTTTAAATATAAGTATAAGCTATAGCGAAATGGAACTTACGCTTCGAAAGATAAGTATCAAATCATGTAGGAATAGTTTGTGAACACTAAAATTCCATGAGTTCAAATTATTTATATAAAAATGCATAACTAGGCCATAATCCTATCCTTGGTACTCTCTAGACCATTAATTAATATACGATACATTGCATAAAGTGTAAATAATCTAATTTTGACAATGACAAGAGAGATCCATACGTCCACGATCATCATGTGCCTAAGATAGGTGACTATCCTTAAATTCACAGTTTCATAGACAAAAGAATGATAAAGCCAGAAGACCTTGGGCGCTGGTCCATACCTATGAATGCGAAACTGGTCTTATTTACGAGACGAACTCGTAACATTCCAGATTGTCTTGTTGACAAAAACTTTTATAAGGTCACTCCACTATCATAAGGAGATGGACTCACAAATTTAATCACCGAGCAAGGAAAGACGAGATTTATTTAAATCATTCTGATTCTGAGAAGGTTAGAAATTTCAATGAGAATACTTACACGGCACCGTGTGTTCTATTTCGAAGTCTAACTTGCATGAATCATACTGATTCATGGTATTTATGCATATGGTACAATTGGTAATGACTTTTAGATTATATGCTTTAAAGTTTGTTACAAGGAGAGAATATAGTATCATACCAAGCATTTGTGTAAACGGGGAATATAGGTCAATCTTCTCAGGTAGATTGATCTACGCGGAAAATCAGGGAAGGGGAGTTGTCAAAAACAAAGAATTCATTTCCTGGAAAATGATTTGAAAGCAACCTTCATGTACTTGAATACCATCTATAGGTACTGTCAAATTAAATTCTGAAAAGAAAGGCATAACATGCTTTGATTCATCGAAGTCGAGAAACGCATTACCAGTGATATCAATTGAAGATTTTCCCTCTGTAAAGAATGTTGTCACAACCGAAGTTTTAATCTGGATTTTGTTTGACAAATCTTGGGACGTTATTACGGTGGTCAAAACATCTTCATCCCATCCATCTGTGCCCATTGATACAACTTCATGAGAGACATATACATCATCTTCGTCTCCTGGTGTTCCGGCTTCAATAATGGCTTCAAAGTTAGATATGTGTACATCACTGTCGCTGGGTTCTAAGCAAAATATGAGTGATTCGTCTTGTGTTATTTTAACAGGTTCTTGAACGCATTTCATATCATCATCGCATTGACACGCGATCACAGTAAACGGGTTATCAATGTCTATAATGGAAAGTGAACTGTTCTTAAGCTGGAATTCAACATTGTTAATGGAGAATTCATTTTTTGTCAAGTCAAATGGGAGTATAAAAGTCCTATCTGTGAAAAAAACAGCTATAGAATCATGTTCAGCAGTTACTCGAGTGCAAAATGCTATTGATCCTTGCGAATTTGTTTGATTTGAAAAAGAAACAAATCCACCGACGTTTTGACCAATCAACGATGAATCAAGTGTTATATTGTATGAGAAATTTTCGCCAGGAATATAATCTTCTCCTTGTACGCTAACTTCCAGACCGGTACTGTTCATAATAGTGTTACATCCATAGTCTAATAACTCCACGTGCACAGAGCCAGGACCATATCTCTTACCGATTACGTGTTCGATTTGATAAACTCCGTCCAATAATCCTACGCCATCAACAATTATTCCGTTATGTCCATCTCCAAGGTACCATTGGTCCATGAATGCGGTTGGACTTGCTGTATTGGCAGCACCCATGATGAGGAATATTGAGTGAAATTCTTAAAAATAAGCTATGGTGGAAAAATGTGAAAGGTTCGAATCATCTTCCTACTTGTACAGTGAAACTCTAGATCGTAGCTTAACTTCAAATTAGACAGGATAAGATGTAAGCTTGTAAGTTGTTGTTGTATGTCATATTGTTAAACGTGTTACTATATGGCAATCACTCTGAGGTGTGTAACCAGTCTTCACGCCCCACTGAGATTTCCAACCCTCTATTCCGCCGAATAGTTCACCGTCGCGTACGTAACCTAAGTTACCATCACTGGGATCTGTCGGGTGTTCCTCCCTCTTCCGTCATTATTTGATTAATTCAACAAAGTTCAAAAAAATTTAAAAAAAGAAAAAAAGCCAAAAAATCCAAAATGTCCAAAAGGTCCAAAAAAAGAAAAAGCCAAGGTCCAGGGTGTCCCAAGGTCATGAAAGAGGTGTGGCTTATCATCGTTTGTGCCCCCACCTTGAAAGATCCCGATACGAACAGTAATTATGAAAGGGTAAAGGGAATCATGTAAAAAAAAACACTCAGTTGTAGAGTGAAAAAAAAATGGAAAAAAGAGAAAGATAGGAATGTGCTGCTAAGTATCCGTCAGGTCTTCCTTATACTAAATCTATAACGTCCGCTTCCGGCATGGGATTTTGTCTCTCTTTTGTTAGAAGCCGTTGCCTTTTCTGTTGGCCTGTTCGTGATTTAGGACAATTTAGTATTATATTTTATTACGCGGCGCTGCCAAGCTCCTATATACGAGACTTGCGCTACCGCGACTCACCCTAGGGATGAGATTTGGTAAGTTTTAGCTAATAAAGGAAAGTACGAATGTACTACCTATCACAAAAAAAAATCAAAAAAAAATTTAAAAAAAAGGCCCTCCAAAAATGTTGTTACCAACTGTAGAATGTACAGGAAGGCACCACACTATAAGGACTGACGACACTCTCATCAAAATGAGAAATTATTCCAGTATTTCAAAGAGAAAAGCTTATCTCCAAGAAACAAGATGAAATAGATGATTTATGGGGTACGCTAATTTTCCACTCTTGAGGAGGCAATTCGGCGAAAATAACCAGTTATCGTCCGAATCCCCCCTTTCCGTATCTGTTGTGTTCGTTTCAAACGTAACGTCTTAGCCCTTTCTTCCGCCAACAGATGAAGCCATCTAGCTAAAGTGACTGTGGATGCTCTCACTAGATTGGCTGAGACATTCAAGTGGAGGCTTTTTTCTGTATGGGACAGTTCTGCACGAGGATGTCTAAGGTAAGTACGAATACATGCTTTCAATTCTTCATCATTGAGGGAACTATTAAATTGAGGGTTTTTAGCATGTACATGTTGACATCTCTTTTGCCATATTTTAGAAGAAAATTCCCAGATGATTTTAATGACTTGAGATGACCAGTGGATGTCGAAGGTGGAGTTCGTTTTCTTCCTAGTGATATAGAGAGATTGGATGAGAGACCATTTGTAAGAAATATATCCGGCCTGAAATGCATTATTTCCTAGCTTCATTTGATGCAAGAAGACCCTCCTAAGTTTACTATATTTCACTTTGTCGCCTATCGGAAGATCGGGGCAGATTGGAGTAACCTTATTTTGATAGGCCACTAGTATAGCTACAAAAGCCGAAACAATAGGTCGAGCTGTTTTGATTTTTTGTAGTTTTTTTTGGAAAATTGTTATTGCTTCTCGGAATCCTGCTTTCGCATGTCTAGCTGTGCATTGAAATACATGAGGCACTGTTTCGGCATATCGCTTACATCGGGGACAAATCCCAGACACCCCTGTGTTTCTGTCCTGAAGAACTTCCATCGTGGGCCAAAGCTCATGAATGATTTTGGAGACATGATTTTTCCTAATGTGTCTTGTCTTTGGATTGCTAATCGAAATGCAGCCCAATCTATTATATGCTGGTGTTCATGTAAAATGTGACGTTTGGACCAAAGTCTTTCTTCCATGCGAAGGCCATGGCGTTCCAAGTTGATGTGCTGTTGGATATCACCTGCTATCACTTGGCCATGCAGTAGGAGGGCTGCATTTTGATGAGGGAGATACGGCGTAATACATGACGGTAAGTAAGCTGGAGGTGGGTGTTTCATGAATTTCGTTACCAAGTTATGCATGTCAATATTCCGCTGAACTTGTTGACTTGCGTGATCATAACAGAAGGCTGGGTTGTCGTCTGCATGTCCTGGTACGTGTTCGAAGGAAAACGAAATAGGAGATTTATTAATCATATATTCCACTGACATCTTAACATCAACATCTCTCCCACTTAATGTTGTAAAAGTGCATGTTTGAGGTCTTTTACGCCTCAAAGCTTCTTTATTATCACAGTAAATGGTCACGGCTCCTTTTTTTAATCCATAGAACTTGCATAATGCATGTATGATCGTACACATTGCAAGAACAGTGAAGCTTTCGCCACGATTGCTGGTCTGATCCTCAACGACGCAATCTACTGGAGCAACTCCTATCAGGCTATAATTTGTTGATTTAGTTTCAAGGATGAAGGCATGTCCAATCATGTCGTTCGCTACTGACGCATCACCGACTCCTATGAGATTACCTTGGACTAGAGCATTTGCAAGCTGCCGAATATGACGTGTTGAACATATTCTGCCTATGTTTCTTCTCATAGTTTTGTTGTATGTATCTAACAACTTTCGAAATTGTGTAGATTCCAACTCACTGGTATCTTGGACAACTGCATTAAGTCGAAAAGAGGAACAAAGTTGTTCATGTACCTCTTCTGATGGAGATATTGCTTTACTATTTTTCAATTTCAATAATGTGGATAAAATACATTCATCTACCGTGACAACAAAATAATCTTGTTCTACTTCTTCAGGAGAAATCTCACATATTCTATATCCCATCTCTTTCCATGTTGATGGCGCATAAATATAAACTCTCACTCTTTCTCCCATATCATACTCAAGAATATATTTTTTATTTTGAGTCATTCGAAACTTAAAACTGCCTGGTTTGATTAACACACCCAACTTGTTAGCTGATGGATAATCATTCGACAGCTTTCTTAATGTAAAGTCCCAATGCGCTTGGTATGACTTTGGTAATGTTATCACTGGAAACTTGTCATCATGATAGTTTTCACTTTTTAAATCAAAAATTGATGTTTTAAATCGTTTGCCATTCGTTTCATATAGATCTCCTAAAAAATATACTTTCTTTTTCAACCTACACAAATTGATAATACGTTTGGTTGAATTCGGTATATCCCAGCTCATAACTGTTTCCATGAGATTAATGTCCTTTGAATAGGTGGGCAAGGGAACCCAATCCTTCGTCATTCGAATCCTTCCCGATATCGAGTCAATAAAACGCCAAACTTCTTTTATCCAACATGGCGAAACTAGGTATTCATATGATGAAAACCGGAGCAACATGAATGATTGTGTAATTCCTATTTCTTGTTGTACAGTCGCTATTGCTATTGTTATGATCTCACCAGTCACATCCATTTTCCTTAGGTGTCCCAGTACCATCTGTACCTTGTGATATCCTTGGATGGTGTAAAGATTCGGTATAGAGAAGCCACCATACTGAAACGGACTGTGAACTATGTCTCTGTTCACCGAACGTACAACTCCCATTTTATTTAGAAGTGTCGACATCGCTGGAACTAGGAGTTGGTCACATTGGTGTTCTGACAGGACTCCAACGCCCAAGGGGTACTGGAGTGCTGGAATCAGACCAAGTTTGAAACTGTTCTGTACATCGAACCTATTAAGGTACCCGTTTGCTACTCGCTGTCCCCATTTCTTTGATATCTCGTATAACACTTGATATTGTTTCTCGCAATTCCCATCTGGTGCTGTATATGCCCCCAACATTTTGCGTGCTTCATGAGGATCTAGTAATTTGATAGTGTCTGGTTCATTGTTAAAACATTGGTCTATTTCAAGATTATTGTATTTGGAGGCGGTTGGCATCATATGCCGAGAACCATTTCGCCACTGAAACTCTAGCAAATACGCCCTACACTTATCTAATGCTAATTTGCCGCCACTCGAAAAAAGTAATCTTGAATAATATTGCACATTAGCTTGGATTTGAGCGTAGATTGTGTTTAGTAATGGAACTGATGATGACGGAGATGGGTGGAAGGCATATAGCCCATCTGACGTGAGGCCCCCATTGACATCATCTACAAACGCATCAAAACTCCTATCTGAAAAGAAGAGCCTATGTGGATGGGTGAGTCTCATACCGGGGGTATTCTTACTCATTGCGGTGCTAATAATGTCACTTATCGCTCCCCAGTTAGGGGGTGACCAACCAGTGCCTTGGCCTGTTCCATACAGGTACTGCTCCACGGTGGACGAGTAATGATGCTTAGATATGCCCTGTGAGGTTTTTATGAAGTATTGGGCTTGATCGAGCCACTTACACATGAACCTGGTAAGCTGTTTGGGTAAGCCTAGACGCATCAACGCATAAGACAATAAGCATGGTATAAGTCGGTCATAACACGCTTTCGCATCGTTATCAACTATCGCAGCTGGCTCGGCATAATATCTAATAACGTCTAGCGTGAGAACCTTGTTTAACGTAGCCGACTGGCCTTGGATGCCTTTGCGAGACCCATACTGGTTTGGATGCCAAGCTTTGGTGGATTCATTGTGTCGCATGAATTGGCGCCCCCATATATATCGAAGCACAAAGTTTAGATCAGATTCAAGTAAATGTATCGTTCTGAACTTGTTGATTTTTGGTTGTCCATGAAGTTTCTCCATGAGGATTGCTACAACTTTCCTCCATCGACTCAGGGTATATGTATTCTGCACTGAAAGGCGGACAATGCCAGCCAACACCATACAAATGTCTTTGTCTGCTGCGCCAACTTTCCAATGGCCAAGATGAAGACCTGATGGGGATGATGAAGTTGACTCTTTGGCACCTTTGTAAAATTTCTGAAATACTATGTCAGGTATACTGATGTCTTCCACTGACATTTCTGGTTGTATGTTCGATGTCATCTCGTGAAGAAAGTCTTTCGATTCTCTTGGGAGAGTGGACGTACTAAATAACTGTCCCGTCATAATTTGTTCTATTTCTTCATCAGTTTTCGTGCATGGATCTAATGCTTCAGTCCAACTGGGAGAGGCTAGTGGGGTTTCTCCTGCTTGGGCATAATGAAGTTGTTGCCATTCTACTAGACGCCTTTCAATTTGAATTGGATCATTGGTGTAAACAAATTCAGGTTGTGTAGTAGGTTTTGCTAAATATTCCCAGATCGCTGAAGTTGGCTGGTGTTCGTAGCCTTTTGGAATGCCTAAACGCTCTACATTCCTGTTGGAACCATTCCTTGTAACATAACGTATCTTCGACCATGATCGTTTTTGATTTTCTCGCATTTTCATATTTTTGATGATGGACGCTTTTTTCTTATTTTGAATTTCCATTGCTTTTTCATAAAGATATTCCAGATGGTCGTTTCGTACAACATCTTCCTCTTCGTGTAAAAACCGTAGGTCCATTCTTTCTTTAGCTATTCTTTTTTGCAGGGTGTCTACAGATGACAAATCAACATCATTTAAATCATACGAATTTAATTCTTTAACCAAATTCGAATATGGCAATCCCGCTTTCCAGAATTTTAGTATGGACACTAGATGTCTAATCCGATGAACTTGAATTTGCATTTTAGTTGCATTCTTAAATCGCGATGGACTAGGTTTCAACTTTTTTTCAGCTCGTAGCCTGATTTGGGTCATCTGTGAGTCCAGAAGTTCCAACTCTAATTCCGCTGATTCATCAAAACTATATATTTTAATATAATCTTGTAGATTAAGAAATCTCGATAAAATGTTGTGATGGTGCATTTGGTTTTTCACATAGCATACATACTTTTCGACACTGGGCGAATCATACACCTTTAATTTCCTGTAATCTGGAGAAACAATTGGAGATTCTTTGTAATCGAAGAGATCTTTATGAAAATCTACATATAAAGGAACATGATCAGAGGTATGAAACCCTGATTCCGTTGGAAGTATTCCTAGTCTTGTAACATATTTAAGAAGAGGCCTATAAACTAGTACATGAAAGACACTTCTTGCTTTCTGACGCGAAGAAGGAATAAAACCTAGAGTCTCCTGATATGCTTGAACTAGATTGCAAGAACTCATCAAATCTTTGATGCCATATCCTGTATCTTTTGAGATATCTTCATTGAAATCCCCTAGGAGAATAGGATACACATTTTTTTCCAGATCTTTTTGCACTTGATTAATTAATTCTGTTATACAAATCCTTCTTGGATCACATGGGTCGTGATCATCTTTCAGTTGCACCCATTGTTGCATCCACACTGTATCAATGCCAGATGTGGATGGTGACCCAGGATTGGGACGATAAACATTATACAGTGAGATGTCTCGATTGCCTTTTGCTTGAAAAACTAATTTTGTGAACCTCCCTAAAGGATCCCGAAAAGTTGTTTTGATCCTAGACGGCATGGATTGCATGCAGGTAGTAAGTACCCCTCCTGGTTGGTACGTGGTTTTACGTACGTTTTTCCACTTACAAGACGCCACGACTGTTTTGGAAGGAATGGGACTCCAAATTGCTCTATTCATCAAAGCAACATCGTAACTATGGTCTTTAACATTCCAGTCCGTATTCGTTTCGTTGAGGCAGATAACATCTGGATCATATCCCTGCAGTGATTCCATACATGGTATGTAAAAATCAGTGTGTTTTTTACTAGAATGAAACGCACCTCTGCAATTTTGAGCAATAATTCTAACAGCATCTTTTTGTTTCCGCGTAGGAGGTTCTAACCCATTTGATAATAGAGGAGTCACTATAGGAGTTGACGTGGGACCCAATGCTTGTGTTAGATGTAGCGTAGGAGGGGGGGCTGATACTGGCTCAGGAATGATGTCATTGTGAGGATGAGAGCGCTCCTCAAGATTATTAGCATCTCGTTGCTTCGATGATGTAGTAGATGGCTCATCTGTATCCACAGATGCTGGTGCAGGTTGTTCTTCCGTTTCATACAACCCCCAGTCTCTCACATCTGATGACTGGGACTCATAATGTGGTGACCGCTGAGACAATGGTGGTGACTCTGGTGGTGATTTAACGGAAAGAATTTTTTCCTCTGGAACTGACATGGACGACGACTTGGACATTTTTGTCTCGTATTCGATGTGAGTGGGAGGCAGACATTTAGAAGTTTGGGTAGAATGCTGGCACGAAAACGAAGATGGAATTGTATATGTAGGGTCATCCTTGTGTCCATAAAAGTTTAGGTTGTCGAACCTATGACACCGTGGAGTTGAAAGAGACGATAGGTGAGTTGCATGGGAATGGATCGAAGACGAAGTAGACATACTTGTGACTGTGGCTGATGCAATTGATTGATGAAACGGAATGGTATATAATGAAACATCGCTACATGTTTCTAACGTTGTGAATTCCTCTAATTTGGATTCAATCAGTCGTTTCCTCTCTTCGAATTCTGAACGGAGTGACTGGATTGTCAATGTGTCTGAAGCGATTTCATTGAGCAACATTTGCACTCTAGATATTTCTTAAGGAGGTATATGCGAGAAAGATTTGATTAAATCTAGATCAATGTGGACATCACTTGTCGATGCCACAGAGGGAGATGATAACGGTGGTGAGGATTCATTTTTGGAAATTGTTGAATTTTCCTCTCTGGGCGAGTCTTTGGCTGCGCGCCTAAATGGAGTAGGTAACAAAGGTGAATCTAATCTTGATGAACTGCTAATTGATGATTCAACATCACTCCTTACTTCATTAAATACCGGTAGCCTTAACAGGGATGACGTTTGAGATGACTTATCTAAGTCACAATCAGAGCTCTTCTCTAAAGAAATAGGGGAATCATGTATCGAGGACTGACGTGCTATATACTGGGCTCTAGTATGGACATTGGACTTATGATTGTTGAAACTTTTGAACGAAGTAGATGGAAGAAATTCCGACTCTTTTGAGGTACTGGAATTAAATTTTTGTGACTCTGATGTGTTGGTCCTCAAGGAGTAAGACGCTTTAGAGCTTGTGGTTTTACAGGAAGGGCTTTCATCTTTTTGTAAAATGATTTCTTCTATCTTGGATGTGGACATGGAGTTGGAAGAGTGACTCCAGAACGCTTCTATGGAGGATGAGTTATCAACTGAAGCGTCGGATGACTTAGGAGAGGATGAAGACTGTGGACAAGTCATGGGAGAGTGCTGTTGTGGAGATGGTTTACTCATTAAACTGAGAGTAGGTTTCGAGATCTGAGCTCCTAGTTTAAACATCGCCTGAGATTTTTTATACCGCATGGGTTTCAAAGATGGATTTTGTTTAGTTGTCATAGTTGCAATAGACTTAAAATAGTGTCCCAATTTTGTTTGAACTGGTAACGATTTCGATGTATTTGGTAATGCTACTGAATAGGACGGTTTCTTGGCAGCATGCAGTTTCTGACGAATATGCTTGGAGATGTGTGGTAGGCGAGTTGTTGATTTTTCAGACGGATGTGTACTATTGGTTGGTTTAGATACATTATATGCAGTAACCGATGTTACTAAGTTATTGTTACTACTACTATTACTAGATAAACTAGAATCTTGTGACAATAAAGGAGCCAACTGTTTTTTACAGTGCTTTTGGCTCTTCGCCGCACTATCTGATGAGATCATGATTGCTTTTCCCCATTGCCATTAGGGGCCTTGGCAAACACTGGAAGTAAATATTTCTTGTTGAATTCCATGATTTCGCTCACGTTGGACTGAGTCTTTGAAAGGGTACCATCTATTTTTTCAATGGTTTGTTGTTGGGCAGCTTGTGCTTCCAGAAGGGTTTTGATTGATGATGAATGAGAGGTGAGAGCTTTCCCCATGATCGAGATATCTTCTCCCATTGCTTGCATGTCTTTACCGTAGGCATCTACTGTTGTGGTTATTCCGTCAATTTTAATATCTTGATTCTTATGCGACGTTTCCAGATTCTTCATCCTAGCAATGCTCTCTGTGACTGTTGCATTCAACTGATCATTAACTTTAATGTTAGATTCAAAACCATGGGGAAGACGGCTTGGTTTAGTAGGAGTGATGAAAGCCCCATCACGCTGGCGTTTAGGTGGAGACGATGTTTGAGATGACGGCATGAAGGAAGATGTAGCAGCGGCATACGAGGATCTTTTATGATTGGTGAAGACTTGTTGATTGGGTTGGAAGGCCGGTGTGGGTGTTTGTTCATCATCTATACCACCCTGAGGATTCTCTTCCTGACCTACCATATTAACTAACACAGATGCATACTTCTGATAATGTTGAGATACTTTGGGATAATCTTTGACATACGGGCGCATGCCTTTATGGCCTACAAAAATCTCCTGTAGAATTTCATCTGCAAAGTAGCACTGGGCTGCCTCTTCCAAGTGATGAAGTTGTGTTAATGCCTCATCCCTGTTGGCCTGTGTGCATAACACGTAAATTTTTCCTTTTTCAGTAGTTGGGTACACAGCGTGGAACAAATTGTCCTGTTCCTGTGACAAACATAGGTACATGAGCATCCGTAAGCTCATTGGAGGATTTTTCTGTGCGGGGACCGGCTTGGATGAACTCTCTGTGGCAGTTTTCGATGCTTCATCTCCACTATCATTGACATCTTTGATATTGCTTTGTTCAGATGGATGGTCAGGGTCCTGTTCTTGTGATAGAACTGATACGTCATCCGTGTCCATTGCATTGTTCGTCTCCTCATTGATGTCCGCGGACTCGTTTGGATGTGATGCTGAAGAGGGTTTATTGCAGGTATCATTATGTTGTTTGACTTCGTCGGAGACTCCGCTCATAGGTTCGGTGGACTTATCTTTCAAATCTGGAAGAGGAAGTGTAGGATAAAATGTGTCCAGGTTGTAAACACCATACATAATAAAGTAGTGGACATTTTTATGAAACTGTTTTTGTGCCATTAAAATTCTTTGCAAGTGCGACTTCGTACATTCTCCGACTGGGTGTGTCGTTATAAATGTATATCGAGTGAGATATCCTACGTCAAGTTCTGATTGATCTGAAAAAACTTCAGTAAAAAATACTCGAATGTTTTCGACTTCATCTAATGCACATCGTATTACCAATACACGTTGCTCAACTCGTTTAGCTCCGACAACAATCACTTCTTTCTCTGGAGTAACTGAAAACTCCATATCTTTATCGTATCTTTCTTTGAGAAGCATAGGAAGGATATCCTGAAAGTCATCCCTGAATGTAAGGTCTGGATGAGCTCCTAGAAGCCATCCTGCTTTCCCCGTACGCAACGCCTTCAGTTGAGTGGGATGTATAAAATAATTACACTCCTCTAATTGTGGCATAACTTTCCACTTGAGTTGGTTGATTGGGACTGAAGATTGAATTCTGCACTTGGCAGTAACATGTCCACTTTGC
>Ga0209092_10003261_pt1 | contig 14219 bp, 8 predicted proteins | sample FraStrMetagenome_FD_187446 | JGI IMG/M metagenome (GOLD analysis project Ga0209092, IMG submission 187446) | Marine eukaryotic phytoplankton communities from Arctic Ocean - Fram Strait ARC3M Metagenome (SPAdes) (version 2) | ecosystem: Environmental > Aquatic > Marine > Oceanic | place: Fram...
GTTATTGGTCCTCATTTTAAATGATAACGAAGAGAACCCTACTCGCTTTGTTAAGCAGGCTGAGCGCATTTATATAAAAAGGCCATTAATTTAAAAGTGAAGAGAATAAATCTTCCGTTCTGATATCCCGAAAGTAATCAATAAGTTTTGTGCGTTTCATAACTTGTGTATTTTGGAGATTTAATCTTGAGTAATCGAGAGCTGTACCTTGAGTGGTGTAATAATTGGCATAGTCTCGAGGACTTCTCGGCATATTTTTCGCTGCATATAAATTTTGCTCGACAACTTATTATCAGTGAAGGGCTCCAGAGATCATCAATATTGAATAGAGATAACTTACCTCAAAGAGTGTTGGTCAGCGCGCAGCCTATGCCGGAGTTTGTAAGAGAGCCGCTAAAGAAAGACATAACCTTTTTAGCAGAGAAAGCTGTTTCAGAAGAAGCATTATCAGTTGGGGAAACTTAGTCGCCTATATCTTTAGTCTAAATTAAATATTTTTCTGATCCAGGCCGCTAGCCCAAACGCCGAGATAAATAGCCGCCAGCGACGATAGAGTTGGAGTAGTCTGGTTGATATAACCCATTTATTTATGTAGGTTTACAATTTACAAGCTTGTTACAAATCACCTCAAAAACAGGGGGTTTTTCAAAGAAAGTTATAAAAGGTTACGCATCTTGCTGAGGGCTATGCGATTTTCGATTAATGGGCGATTCTATTTATATCGAGAGACCACCTGTAGCTGGAATATGGTGTTTTTTTAAGCAACACAAGAAGTAACACAGAAGGATATACTATATAAACATATCATTACTAATCAATTGGTTATAGTCTAAGTACAGTTCCCGCCGCCTCCACCAAACAATAGCCCCGCAAGGGGCTTAAAAGTACCATAAAGTATTGATTTATCAAGCTTTAATAGACTCACCTAGACGCAGAAAGACTCATCAGATATTATGAAAAACTACGTTTTATGTAAATGTGTCAAAAAAGAGGATACCGCAGTCCAATTGTTAACTGTCAAAAATCACTAAGACCCCTACATGCAGAGTTAAACGACCTGCTGCTAAGTTCAATTATGGCCAAGTCAATGAATAAAAATATTTATAGGGCAGCACTAGTACTTGTGTCTATATTCTATAGCACTTTTTTAATTGCAGATGTAAAAATTAAGGAGCTAGAAAATCAACGGCCAAATAGAATTTTATTTGTTGGCAATAGCTATCTCTATTACAACGATAGTCTTCATAATCATGTACGCAGAATGGCCGAAGAAAGGTTTCCCGAAAGGACAAAAATGACAGCTTATAAATCCGCCACTATCGGCGGATCGAGATTGTCACACCATAATCTCGATCATCTTTTGGATTCAAAGAATATTGGTCTAAAGAAGAACTTTGAACTCGTTATTCTTCAGGGCGGGAGCTCAGAACCTTTATCAGAAGATGGTCGACATGCCTTTTATCGTCAAGTTGAAGAAAAGGTAGAAATGATTAGAGCTAAAGGGGGTGAGGCCGCCCTATATATGACTCATGCTTATGCCGAGCCTCATAAAGCGTTTGATCCCAAGATGATCAATCACATCAAAGATACGTATCTAAGAGCCGGTAATGATAACAGCGTGTTAGTTATTCCGGTGGGCCTCGCTTTTGCCGAAGCACATGAGCAGCGACCGGATTTACAATTGCACAAAAGTTTCGATGGTTCCCACCCCAGCCTGCTTGGAACCTATCTAGCATCTTGTGTCGTTTTTGCATCTATTTTCAATTCATCTCCTATTGGATTGGACTATAACTACTTCAATTCAGTCTCCGATGCTGACAAGGTGTTCTTGCAAGGTATTGCTAATCAAACGATAGCTAATTTCTACACTAAACAGGATTAGAGTCTTAGATAGGCCATTGGCTCTAGTGGGAACAAGCTCTATTAGCTTTCCGGAATTAATTCAATCGGCCACAGTGCTTTAAATTCTTCAATTCGGAGCAGTCTCTTTCGTAAGGTCTTTTCGTGGTATCCATTGACTACTAGTTCACGATATTTTTCTCTAAGCAGTGCAATGACTTTAATATCTGAACTGCTACTGGCTGCGAGATACAAGCCTCCTGAAATTTCATTCAGCTTAAGAATCGGCACAAATTTTTCACATTCTATTTTCTCGAGACTGCACAGCTGCATCATTCCACCATCGCTCATTGGGAAAATGTCAATTCTATCCAGTAATAATTTATGTAAGTTTTGCTGATTACTATTTACAGGCTGAAGATTTTTAAATCCCGATTTCTTAAGGTATTGGTGATGGATATGTTCATTGACCACACCCATGCGCCAACTTTTCGCATCATTTAAGCTGCTAACAATTATGTCATTTCTATCCGCCAGTCGAAATAAATAGTAACTCACGGGAATCAATCGACCGATCCATTCGAATCTAGTCTCTCTTATTAGGTCCCTTGCGATTGGATAAATAAGAGTATTATGATTTGCCTGAGCTTTAAGATATGCCCGTTTCCATGGCTCGAAACTTACACTATAGTCCACCCTACTTTTTGTCAGTAGGCCTTCCACAAATATAGTAGCCTCCCCTCCATCAAAAGCATTGGCTTCTTTGACAGTAAATGGCGACGCTTCCGTTACTACTTTAAATTCAAGTGGATCAGCATGACAATTGAGCGCCGTTAAAATAGCTAATAGTAAAAAATATTTAATAGTTATCTCGAAATGAAATCTATACATGGATATCTTTAAGAATTTTCGACAATTCAAAAAATGTTGCGTCAGCCAGTTCTCCTAATTGGCTGATCTGATATGGTCTTTGCTCTACTTGGTCATGTGAGATGTTGTTTTTTTTCTCAAGTTCATTGGCAACCTCCCCGAGTGCTACAAACCCAAAATTAGAGCACAGTCCCGATAGAGCATGAGACATACTGAATAGAAACTCGTTATCATTTATCGGAGCGATGCTTATTTTATATACTAAATCTTTCGCAGATTGTTCCGCTTCGATATACAGTGCCCGAACTTTTTCCGTACCTAGAGTCAAGCAATGGTCGTTAAAAATCTGCCTCGCAATTAAGCTGTCTTCTGGGCCTGGTGAATTTGAGATACGCCTATCCGACCGATCACTAAATAAGCGAGATATCGTGCTGTTCAGCTTATCCATGTCGAGGGGCTTTTCAACTACATTATCCATTCCAGATTCTAAGCATCTATCTCGCATGTCAGTACTCAATATTGCGCAACTTCCGATGATCTTAATGTCACTGTGGTCTTCCCTCTGCCTAATTTTACGGGTGGTCTCTAAGCCGTTCATTACAGGCATATGAATATCCATCAGGACAACATCGATTTTTACGGTATCGAGAATCTCAAGTGCTTCGATTCCGTTTCCTGCCAAAAAAGTACGCCAGGGCTGATGTTCAATCTGCCCCTTAATAAGTTTTCTATTGATCTCGACATCATCAACTACCAAAATATTCAGATCCGTCATTGACGTATATCCAACTCTTGGGTCGACTATGACCTTTTCCGTATCTATTTTCTTATCCAGGAAATCAAGTTCGAACCAGAATGTGCTACCTTTATTTTTTTGGCTGACAAAATCGATCACCCCACCTTGCTTTTCTACTATTTCTTTGCAGATGGCTAAGCCTAGGCCGGTACCTCCAAAACGCCTTGAGACTGTATTGTCTTCCTGCCCATAAGGTTCAAAGATCCGCTGATTAGATTCGCTCGAGATGCCTATCCCCGTATCTACAACTGAAAATCTAAGTCTAAGATTTAGTTGAGAGGAGGGTTTACAACGCTCAATCTTCAGTGTGATAGAGCCTTTTTCAGTGAATTTAAGCGAATTATTAATTAGATTTAGAAAGACCTGTCTTAGTTTTTCCGGATCACCATAAATATACCGGGGAACGTTATCTCCAATAATTTCCGCCAGGTCAATACCACGTTTTTCAGCAGTTGTATTTAAAGAAAAGATCACTGAATGAACAAGGCCATGTAGGTTAAAGGTAATAGAATCAAGCTCAAATACTCCTTGTTCATACTTTGCGAAGTCAAGGACCGAGTTCATCATTGTTAACAGCGACTTACTTGATTGAAATATCGCCTCGACATACTCTTCCTTGTCCCGATGGTCAGGATTACGTTTAAGCAGCTCTGCCATACCCAAAATTCCATTCATCGGCGTCCTTATTTCATGGCTCATGATGGCTAGGAAATCAGTCTTATCCTGACTAGCAGTTATGGCAATTTGACGTTCAATCTCTAGTTCCTTTGTTCGATTTTCAACAATGGTTTCAAGGTTATCATTACTCTCCTTTATCTGTTGATTTTGAGTTTGTATTACTTGCAGATGGTCATTAAAAGCGGCTATCAGGAGACCAATTTCGTCATCCTTATGGTTCATTGGCATTGGTATTTTTTGTTCTGTTAGCCCTTTTTGTATAGGTTGACTTGCTTGAAAAAGGGGTCTAGTAAAAGTAAAATAGAAAAGTGTTAGCAGGCCAATTGCGAGAGCAAAATTTCTCAAAATACCAGATGACAGCACTACAAGTGACCTCATAATAAACGTATCCGCAACTAAAGAAGGATCTACGACCACTACTAGTCGCCCAACAGCTTTGGGGTAAATACTCTCATCAATAAGCACATTTTCAGTGGTTTGTGCATTTCCGAAAAATAATTTTATAAGATTACTGCTATCTGTAGCAGGGAGATTTTCCACCGCAGCAATCTGAATACCGCTATCATCAAAGATTGAGGCCGATACAATTGCCTTATTGCTTACTAAACCCTCACACACCTGTTCTGCGCCCGCAACGTCGAGATTGTATGCGGCATGAAATGCAGCGCGATTAGCGGTTATTAAAACATCAGAAATACCCTTATTAATTTCGTCTTTTTGAGAGAAATAATCTAGGTATATTTGGCCAGTGCTTAGCACAATTCCAATTATAAAAGCCGTTATTACAGCACCTTTTGCTTGACGATATGCTAGGCTCTTTCTAAAAGGAATTTGATATGGTTTCATTTTAAAATAGCATGTTATGGAGAGAGAACATCTGCAATAAAGATATATCCGGTTCCATGAGCAGTGCTTATGTATTTAGGATTGCTACGGTCGTCTCCTAATTTCTTTCTCACTCTAGCAATCATGACATCTATCGTTCTATCTGTTGGATACCAATCGCGGTGCTTCATATGATTCATTAACTGGTCTCTATTAAGAGCTTCACCCTTGTTCTGGATAAGGACCGACAGAAGTTGAAACTCACCTTCAGTGAGACGGGTCTCGACATTGGCTGTATTCCTCAGTAAACGTTTTCCAATATGCAGGCGCCAGTTTCCAAATCCAATTTCTTTTTGCGCATCAGATATTTCCCGCTCATTATTGGATCTATTTTTCAGCCGTTCAATGAGATTTCGAGCTCTTATCGTAAGTTCTCTAGGGTTGTATGGTTTTGTTACATAGTCGTCTGCGCCTATTTCCAATCCAACAATCTTATCGATGTCTTCATCCTTTTTGGTGACTAGAATGATTCCCACATTAGACTGACTTCTAAACTCGCGAGTCAACTCTAATCCGGTCCTACCAGGAATTTTTATGTCCATTAGTACTATATCGATTTTATTTTTCGCGAATATCTTTTCTGCCTTATCGCTTGAGCTAGCTTTGTAGACGATATAATCTTCTGCCATAAAATAGCTAGCCAAAAGGTTCAGACTGGCAGGCTCGTCCTCTACGATTAAAACAGAATGCTGGGGATTTGTTTTCATGCGAAATTCTACCCTTAAGCCCCTCGAAAAGGCAATATCGCGTGTTTCGGAGGTGTATTCTTACTTAGAGCCCGTACTCTGGCGACTAAATTTTGGGTAACCTAGCCTTGGGATAAAATTCCCGTTTACATTCGGTTAACAAATTGTCACAAAATACTGCTAACCTGAGGTCATAAACTAAGTATCCTACGCCCCGGACAATGATAAATTAACTTGCGGGGAGACGGTATGTTTAAGCGAAGAGTTCTATCAATAGTAGTAAAATCAGCGATTTTCTCATTTGTAGGTTTGGCAAGCACGCTGGTGCTTGGACAAGAGGATGGCGCTCTAGAGGAGGTGATAGTTGTCGGATCCCAGATAAAGGGTGCTGCGATTAATACTGCTCTTCCAGTCAGCGTAATTACATCCGATGATATTGATGCATTAGGCTTGGATTCAGGTGAGGAGTTTTTAGAGAATCTAGCGGAGATGGGATTAAATTACTTTACTGAGGCCGAAGCTTTCTCGGGTGGAGTAAATTCTGCAAGGGGAGATGTCGGATCTTACAATTTAAGAAATATGGGAGTGGGTAACACTTTAGTTCTGCTAAATGGAAGGCGACTTGTGAACACAGCGGGCTATCAGACAGAATTGCTTGGAGGAGACTACGTCCCAACGTTGTCCGTGAATTCCAATTTAATACCGACGTCTGGAATGGAAAGGGTAGAGGTATTGAAGGATGGTGCCTCCGCCATTTATGGCGCTGATGCCGTAGCAGGTGTTATTAATAACGTGATTGATAGCAATTATAAAGGCTTTAGTTTTACCACTAAAATGACAGGATTTGATCACTTTGATGCAAATGATGTTACGTTTAGTTCCAAATTTGGCTCTGATTTTAACGATGGGAAATCTCATTTGACAGTGCTAGTTGATTACTATGATCGTGACAGTATTGCTGCAACGGAAGACTCTAGGTGGAGTGCTGGAGACCATCGGACCATTCTGGCAGAAGACTCCCCTTGGAAGGGTGCTACTGCTTTTAGGAATTTGTATTCTTATCAATATGCTCAGCTCGATCAGTCAGGGACAAATAGTTTCACTGATTCTCGAGGAGAGATGCAAATTCTACCTAGTTCAGATTCTAAGTGCGCTGGAGCAACAGCTTTGGACACGAGTTATGGTACCTGTCTGGTGCCTGACACAACATCAGATAACTATTATTTAAACCCCGGTTTATATCGTGATTTCAGGAGTAAGCTGGAGCGGAGAAATATCTTCGCTACCTTCAACCATGACCTTGGCGGAGACTTAGAATTATTCTCTGAGATTGGTTACTACTCTGCAAAGTCAGTGAGAAATGTAGAGCCAGCAGGCACATCCTCCTCTGCACCTATTGCTATTGGCCCGGAATATTTCTACACCAACGAGCTTCTTCAGGATGGCGAAAACCCACTTGCTGGGATGACGATCCGTCTTGATGGGTTACGTAGTCCAAAATATGGTCGGTTAGTCACCAATGAAAAGAAAACAACTCGTTTCCTAGCTGGGATAAGAGGTGCTGCTGGCGACTGGGATTGGGAGACCGCTGCTCTGTATTCGAAGGCTACAGCTGATGACGTAACCAATAATCGGATTTCTAATACACTTTTATCGGAAGCGCTGTCGGATCCCACAGCTGCCGCGTTTAATATATTCTCAGTTGATGCTACTAATATCGAGCGAGCTTTAGTAGACGTATATCGCAAAGATAAAAGCGAGTTAACGCTAGTCGATTTTAAGGCAAGCAATAACGAAATTATCTCTATGCCCGCAGGGCCCGTTGGGCTTTTAGTGGGCCTAGAATATCGCAAGGAATCTTATTCAGATAATCGTGACCCTCGGTTAGATGGAACCATAAAATATGTTGCAGACAATGGTTCCGAATTTCCGTTTGTTAGTGATGTCCTAGGTTCTAGCCCGACAACGGATTCTGTGGGTGAAAAAAATACCACCTCAGTATTTGCTGAATTACAAATTCCTGTTACGGATACCATTGATGCTCAGCTGGCCTTCCGTCATGAGGATATATCTGATGCAGGCACGACGAGTGTTGGAAAGCTCGCTGTAGGATGGAACGCAACTGATTGGCTCTTAGTTCGCGGCTCAGCACAAACAGCAACCAGAGCACCTAATTTAGTCCAAGTTAACCAGGCACAGGTAGCACGCTTTGGTTCACGAGTTGATGCGGTATATCAGTATATTACGGAAAACAATACTACGACAGCCTCAGGGATGGATTCAGACTCCAAGTATACTATTCAGCGTTTCGCAACTGGTGCTGATAAGTTAGAGTCAGAAAAATCAAAAAACTCATCAATTGGTCTTGTAATACAGCCACCTCAGATTGAGGGGCTCACAGTAACCTACGATGCTTGGAAGATAGAAAAAGATAAAACAATTGGATTATTTGGGCGGGATAACCATACCGTTTTAGACTTAGCCTTGCTAATTGAGAATGGCGATGGGAACTGCACATCATCAGCAGGAAACTCTGCTGTTATTCGAGATAGCGATGAACTAGATGATGGAGTAATTGCGCTTTTCGAAACTGCAGGTATCTGCCCAGTGGGCCGTGCGTATCGGGTTACTGATGAATACATTAACATGGCGAAACGCACCCTGGAAGGTCAGGATGTCGGTATCAAATATGATTTTGAGACCAGCCTTGGGGAATTTGGCTTCCGCTATAATGCCACCTTTACTGATACCTTTAAGCAAGTGCCAACCGGTGATTTTTCCACTATTCAAGCGGCTCAGACTTCTGGTGCCATTCCAGATTATGTGAATCTAAAAGGCTTTGGTAATTTGCTAGGTATTGATGGCGCCTATGACGAAAAACATTCTGCAAAATTGTTGTGGAGAAAAGGAGATTGGGGTGGCTCTTTAACGGGTCTTAGAAAAGGTGACTTTATTCAGAGTAGCCTGACACTTTCAGACGGTACAGAATATATTGTTCCGTCAATGACCACTATGGACGCCTCTGTCTATTATAGATTTAAATTAGCTGGTAGCTCTGCAAGACTTAAATTTGCCGTAAAAAACCTCGCCGACGAGCGCGCCCCTACTGCGGACAGATTTTTCGGCTTCTTTGCTGATGCTCATCAAGACTATGGTAGAAATTATTACCTCAGCTTAAAGGTTGATATGTAACTTCTTTGCGTTTTATAGAGGGAGCAGGAAGCTCCCTCTATAGTCTCTTAAATGCTGTTTTGGATTTTCAAAAAATGTTGAAAAAATCACTTCTCTTATTTGCCGTCATTTGGCAATGGCATGCTTCCGCAGAGCCGATGCCAGAAATAGCATCTCGGGGAGTTGCCTCAACTGCACATCCATTGGCAACTCAGGCTGCTGAAGAAATATATGCCCTGGGAGGAAATAGTGTTGATGCAGCAATTGCAGCCTCTTTTGTCTTGTCAGTCGTCGAGCCAACGATGAGTGGTTTAGGAGGTAGATCGTTAGCAATGGTTAGGACGTCTGATGGGGAATTCTATGGGTATGACGGTATGACCGAAATACCTAAGGGTTTTGCAAAGTCCGATAGTATGCCTAGCTTTGGTTACTCGACAGTAGCAACGCCCGGCACGGTAGCGACCCTTGGAGCATTGCATAAACGACACGGCAGGTTAGATTTTTACGTACTTTTACAGCCTGCCATAAGATTATCTATAGATGGTTTCCAGATTTTGCCTGGAGAAGCGGCAAGACAAGGATCTGCTTTAGAAAAACTTAAACTAAGCCACGGAATGACTCAGTTGTTTGTTCAACGTGACGGCAATACAGCCACCGCAGGAGAACTACTTAAACAGCCGGCGCTCGCCGAGACATTAAGGCGTATCGCTCAACATGGCTATGAAGAATTTTATACTGGTGATACCGGTAAGATGATCGCCCAAGATATGGTTGACAATGGTGGTTACGTCACACTGGAGGACTTAAACGAGTATCGCGTTCTTCCAGCTAGATATATTGCTATTGACTACCGAGGCTATACCATACATACCGTTGCAGCACCCGGCGGCGGAGGCCTAGTGGCCAAAGCATTATTGATTCTAGATACATATGACCTGTCAGAGATAGATGATCATGACTGGGCAGTGATAGTAAGTCAGGCGATTGCCCTAAGTATCGAGTCGATGCAAGGTAACTATTATGAGGAAGACTTAGAGGGCCTGTTAGATCGAAAATGGGCTATTAAAGAGGCTATGCGAATATATAAGCCGGCCCAGAAACCTCGGATAAAAACCCATAAAGCAGAGATAAAAGCGTCTGACGTCACCGACTGGATTGGTTATCCGGGGGCTCATACATCACATTTGGCTGCGCAAGATTGTAGTGGCTTAACTATTTCAATGACTCAAACAATCGGTCCTATTTTTGGGGCAAAAGTAGCCACGCCAGAACTAGGCTTTGTATACGCTGCCACCATGGGTGGCTACCTTAGGACTGGTCCACAGGAACCGGGTGCTCGTCCAAGGACTGCGATTGCCCCAGTTATAGTAACTAAAAATAATAAGGTAGTTTTGTCTCTTGGGGCTGCAGGAGGGATAAGAATTCCTTCTGCTATTGTACAAATTATTTCACGGTTTATCGATCAAAAACACACCTTAGCTGACGCTTTAGCGCTTCCAAGAGTGCACCCATCGGTGCAGATAGGAGCTGATGATAAGCGGGTAGTTCGGCTAATGGCTTTTGACGCTGAGACGAGTAATCCCGGTTGGACTTCTAGTGATATAAGACACTGGCGTTCAGAGGGCTTTGAAGTTACTGAAGTATCCAAAGCCGCCTCATTTGGACGAGTCAATCTAGTTGCAAAAAGAGCAGCGCTGTTAATGGGAGAGACGGACCCAGACTGGGAGGGTCAAGCGACTGGCCGCACCGTCTGCCCATAAATCATACTGGATAGATTCTGCATAAAAATAATTTTTTTATAGTTTGATTAAAAGCTATCGGCCAATCAAGAGGCCAACATAAATATGGAGCAATACTTTGGATTTTAGAACGTCAATAAAAATTACATCAACGTTTGGAAGATGCTTAATCATGATTATGTTGAGCTCTACTTACAGTATGTCTGCAATCTCCGACTCTCCAATAATAGATCCAAAATCACGCTTTCATCCCGTATATAGCCGAGCAGGAATGGTTGTGTCTCAAGAGGTTATTGCTAGTCGCATCGGAGCAGATATTTTAGCCTTAGGAGGTAATGCAGTTGATGCCGCCGTCGCTACTGGGTTTGCTTTAGCGGTGACTCTTCCTAGAGCTGGAAATCTTGCGGGAGGAGGGTTTATGCTTATCCATCTTACAAGGGAAAGTAAGACTATCGCACTCGACTTCCGAGAGGTCGCGCCGGCTAGAGCATCACGAGACATGTTTCTTAACTTACATGGAGAAGTAGACAATCAATTAGCGAGGAGTAGTATTAAATCATCTGGTGTTCCCGGCACAGTAGCAGGTCTCCTACATGCGCATGAGAAATATGGCCAGCTTCCCTTAAAACAAGTCATTCAACCAGCTATTGACCTTGCTTCAAAAGGAATAATCGTCAATGTTGATTTGGCGCATTCGATAGTCTCGCGAGCCAAAAGACTGACAAAGAACTCCGCAACCAAGAAATATTATTTCAAAAGCAGCGACGAATTTTATAAGCCAGGCGATACTCTTGTCCAGACAGACTTAGCGGATACTATACGACGCATAGCTGCTGATGGACACGCCGGATTTTATGAAAATAAAACTGCTAAGTTGATTGTCGAAGAAATGATCCGATCAGGAGGTTTGATTACGCTAGACGATCTTAAAAATTATCGCGTGGTAGAGAGAAAACCAATATGTGTTGATTATCAAGCGAAAAACATCTGTTCCATGCCGCCTCCGTCATCTGGTGGTGTCCACCTTCTTCAGATGCTAAATATCCTAGAAGGGTGGAATCTCGGAACTCTTGGCCATAATAGTGCTGCCTACATACATCGTCTGGTTGAATCTATGCGCAGAGCCTATGCTGATAGAAGTGCTTATTTAGGTGATCCCGATTTCTATGATGTACCAGTCAACCAACTTATCGATAAACGCTATGCAGAAAAGTTAAGACAAAAAATTAATCTGGAGGAGGCAAGCTCATCAGCCGATGTATATCCTGGCCTTGCAATTGATCCTGGACGTCTGCTTAGAAACTTGAAAAACCCGAGAAGAGAAAGTGTAGAAACAACACATTTTTCAACTAGGGATAAGTGGGGAAATACCACAAGCACAACAACCACTTTAAATTTTTCTTTTGGAAGTGGTATTTCTGTTACTGGAGCCGGATTTTTATTAAATAATGAAATGGATGATTTTTCAGCTAAACCTGGCTCGCCCAATGGTTATGGTCTGATAGGTGGAATTGCTAATGAGATACAGCCGGGAAAGCGGCCGCTATCTGCCATGACTCCAGTTATCATATTTGATGGCGATGGAGATCCTTTGATGGCTACAGGTTCTCCTGGAGGTAGCACAATTATTACGGTCGTTTTGCAGGTTATATTAAATATTTTAGATTTTGACATGGGTATTGCAGAGGCTACTGCGGCACCGCGAATTCATCATCAGTGGTTACCTGATAGAGTTGGATATGAACAAGGTATATCAATCGATACGCTCAACATATTGAAAGGTATGGGTCATACCTTAGACAATGCACCTCGTGTATTAGGTTCTACTCAAACAGTGTCCAAAGGTGCGCGAGGTGGCTCTATTGGCGCTTCCGATACGCGTCGTGATGGAGCGGGAGCAGCCCCTCAGAATTAGTCGTTAAAAGGCATATTAAAAGAGGGGTGAAGTAAATACTCATAGTATCAAACTACTGATTCATAAGCCGAAATGGTAGCCTATGGTCTTATCTCTCGGTTTTTTGGGAAGTATAAAATTATCTTTACTTGATCCGTCCAGTTAAAACGCTTGGCATTTAATGTAACAAAAGATGTAACAAAAACGGATTTTAAAACTCGATAAACCTATATTAATCAATAATGTACAGTCTATGTGCAATTCCCGCCGCCTCCACCAAAAAAGATAACCCACTGTTTTTGATGCGGTTTTTCTTTCCCTAGCTTTCAATTGAAGTCACTTTGCCACACGAGGTGTCACACAATGAGAAGGCTATCAGTTTCTTATACTATTACTAGAGTTGGTGTTTACTACCTGCATCTTCGGTGGAATAATCTAAGTCATTACAAAGTATTTGTAGTCCTTTAGGATCATAGCGCCCTCAACTATCAGGGCGTAAAGATCTAAAACATCAGAGTATCGAGTCACATGTTATCCAAAACCCTCCGGTTAAAAATAATAATCGGGATTGCACTAACGGTAGTACTGCTAATGGCGAATCCATTAAAGACAGCACTTCTAGGCAGTGCTTTACTCGAGGCTAACGCTCATCTGAATGAGTTAATAAAATCATCGGACTCATTTTTATTATCTGTGCCTGTGGCGATTGCAGGACGGACGTCCGAAGAGAGCGGAGAAGATATATTTAGAAAAACCTCCGTCGTCAATGAGTCATTAGATGCATGGTTTGAGCGCAGTCAAACGCAGGCACTAATCGTTCAAAAAAAAGGTCGCATTATTTATCAGCGTTATAGTCCAGATGCTGATGATGGGCGCGCTATAAACGCTATGTCTATGACCAAAGCTATTGTTGCCATACTTATTGGAATCGCCATTGATGAGGGCTTCATTAATTCTGAGACAGACTCTATTTCTCAGTACCTCCCTCAAATAACACAATCGTCTGAGAATCCGGTTACTCTTCGAGATTTGCTGAGACATACCTCGGGTATAGAATCAGCATCAAAGGACATTACAGCGACCTTGAAAGGTAATCCATTGATAACACCCTTATCTGAAATCTCCTTTAATGGTGATCGCTTATTCCGCTATGACAATATTAATTACCATCTGCTGAGTCTTGTGCTGATAAATATCTATAAACAGCCGCTGAACCAATTAATTGAGAATAAGCTCTGGCAGCCACTAACACTTGAGGAAGCCTCTGTTATCAATACGGCTGGTTATTGCTGTATGTTTGCCACGGCAAGATCATGGCTCGAAATAGGCACTTTATTTCTCAACCCAAAAAATCAGATAGTCTCTTCACTCTGGCTAGAAAAAATGATTAAAGACTCAGTTATTCCAGAGTGGTTTTTCGTTCAGGCAACTGGCAAATCAGTAGGCAATACTTATGGCTATCACATTTACCGTGGGTTACCCAGCACACCTGAAGTGTTTTGGATTGAAGGGATGGGCCTACAGCTGATTATGGTTAATCCCCAGACCGAAACAGTGATCGTCAGGCTTGGCGGTATTCCCTCTATACTGAATGTTTTTTCAAACCGGCACGACAATTCAACCATAACGCCATTACTCAATATTTTAATGACAGATAGTTA